>ENA-ORCR01000038-ORCR01000038.1-marine-metagenome-genome-assembly--contig:-NODE-38-length-177156-cov-29.936407_pt1 | contig 177156 bp, 156 predicted proteins | sample MGYA00237782_ERZ508514 | MGnify/ENA primary metagenome ERZ508514 (study PRJEB26185, sample SAMN06268960) | marine metagenome | isolation source: Eden Landing Ponds, San Francisco, CA, USA | place... | reverse complement strand
GGCGGGCTCGCGGTCGCTGCGCGACATATCTGCGCTCTCAGCACCGCCCGCGCAGATAGGGGTCGCGCAGGCGACTCCGCTCACTACGCTCGCCGCGAGCCCGCCTCGCCCTTCCAGTCCGCCAGGAATCAGTCTGTTGGGGCCGGCTACCGAACGTTCACCGTCGAGACAGTCTATGCAGCCAGATTATTCCTGGTGGACTGAAAGGGCGAGGGCTTTCAACTCTCGACGTCGAGTACGGTGCGGTCTCTAGAGCGAGCTTCTTTCACACAATTAAGGATTGAAATCGATGGTAACGCGATTTCCTGTACGTCACAGTCGACACGTAATCGATCCAGGAACCCATTCACCGACACGACACACCCGAACGTCGTGCAGACGACTCTCGGCGGTCCGGCGGCGGTCAGTTCCCGCCCCGGGCGTAGGGCCGTCCGCTGCCGAAGACGCTCTCGATGCCGGCCCAGACGCCGTCGCCGTCGGTGACCGGGCCGTCGCCGTCCCCGTCGACGAGCAGGCGGACGACGCTCGCGGGCCCCAGTTCCAGGTCGACCGTACCGTCGTCGCCGACCGAGACGGTCGTCTGCGTGACCTCGTAGGCGTCGGGTTCGGCCCACGACCCCTGGACGGCGTGTGGGAGGGGGCGGTCGGTGGCCGTCGCGTCCATCCGCGTGACCGCCGCCCGGGAACCGGCGTACTCCTCGCCGAGGGTGACGGTGGTCTCGCTCGACTGCCAGAGGTTCCGGTTTGTCGCGAACACCGCCAGTTCCGTCCCGTCGGCGCTCCGCATCGCGGCGGCGTCGACGAACGGGACGTCTTCCATCCGGCGGATCCGGTACCCCGTCTCGGGGATCGTTCGAGTGGCACCGCCGACGTCGACGCCCACGGCGTGCCACTCGACGTCGCCCTCGAACAGCGTCGAGTAGAGCGTGTGGACCGTCCCGGCGGGGGTCAGCGGGTTGGGCTCGGGCGGCGCGTCGACGAACTCCGGGGGGAATATCTTGACCGGAACCCAGGTGTTACAGGCCTCCCTGACGTGTTCGCTCTGCCTGACGAAGGCGTTGAGCATGCCCGCGTAGTAGGCCCCACCGGGCATCGTCTCCGGGCCCGGGTAGGGGCCGTCGACCGTCGGGAACAGCCCCCACTCGCCGACGTTGATGTCGAAGTCCTCGATCCCGGCCTCGGCGGCCTTCGTCGCGATTTCCTCGATCAACACACCGAACTGGGTTGGGAAGGTGATCAGGACCTCGCTGTACTCCCAGTAGCCCGGCTGTGGGGTCCCGCGGGTGTTCTCACGGTACCACTGCCGGCGCATGTTGTCGTCGCGGAGCCCCCAGGAGTAGTGGTGCAGGTCGACGCCGTCGAGGCGGTCGCCCGAGAGCTCGAACAGCGTCGCGTTCCAGTTCTGTGGGTCGGGCAGGTTCGGCTCCTGGTACATCGGACTCATCGCGTCGGCGTAGACGGAGATGGAGTCGTCGACCGCGGTCATGGCGTCGTAGTAGGCGTTGAACCCGACCCGGTCCCCGGGACCGCCGCCGGTCGCGAACACCTCGGGGTCCTGCGTGTCCCCGCGTTGCCACTCACCGTAGACCTCGTTGCCGATCTCCCAGTCGGTGACGCCGTACGGTTCGGGATGGCCGTGTTCGGCGCGCAGGGCACCCATCTCCGTGTCGGTCGACCCGTTGCAGTATTCCACCCAGGCGGCGGCGTCCTCGGGGCGGGTCGCCCGTTCGGCCGCCCACTCCGGGGGGTCGTCCCACCAGCCGACCGTGATGCGCGGTGTGAGGTCACAGAGTTCGCAGAGTTCGAGGTACTCCACGATCCCGAAGTAGTTCGGCTCGACGCCGCCCCAGGCGTGGTTGAACCGCGACGGGCGCTCCGCCAGGGGGCCGATCCCGTCGCGCCAGGGGTACTGACTGGTGAAATTGCCGCCCGGCCACTTCAGCCACGTCGTGTTTTTCTCGCGCAACAGCTCGACCGTCGAGGGGTTGAACTTGCCGTCGATAGCGTCGGCTGCGGCGAGATTGATCCAGTCCAGGTCGACGTGGCCGGTCCCCTCGACGGTGAACGCGAGGCGGTACTCGCCGTAGGGCGTCTCGACGCCGGGGACGCCAGCGTCGAACTGGTCGCCGAGGGCCCCGCTCAGTTCCAGGGCGACCTCGCGTCGCGTCCACTCGCCGGTGACGTCGACCTCGGCGCTGGCGACCGTCTCGCCGACCGCGGGGGTGCCGTCGTCGGACTCGTGGAGGGCTTCGACGGTCGCCGTGAGCGTCTCGACGCCAGACCCACGCACCGAGACGGCCAGGTCGTACCCGAGGGTGCGAAAGTCGGGGAGGACGACCTTCTGGGAGATACCGCCACGGGCGTCCTCGACCGACACGCGCTGGTAGTCCGTCGTGTCGACGGCGGCGACGCCCCCCTCGCGCTGGGCGAAGCTCACGCCCGTCCCCTCGACCGGTTCCCAGGGGAAGGGGACGCTCTCGTGGCGCGCGATCGTCGCCGGGTCGAAGAACGTCTTCGAGTCGAAGTAGTCGTCGGGCGACCAGCTCCGCGGGTAGAACGCCGGGTTCTTGACGTGCTCCGAGTAGACGCCCGGGTAGATGGTGCCGGCACAGTAGTGTTCGTTCAGCCGGCCGAATAGCTGGTCGGAGACGGCCGCCTCGGTCCGGTCGGACGGCGAGACCGACACCGCGTTCTCGACCGGTCCGGACTCCCCTCGCGGCGTCTCCGTGGCGGTCTCCGTCGCAGTCTCCGTCGCGGGTCGGCCGTCCGTCGGCGACGGGGTAGGGGACTCCGTCTCGGTCCGGCGAGGAGTGTCGGTGTCCTGACCGGCCGGGGCGTCGGTCCCCCCTCCCTCCAGGAGGTTACAGCCGGCCGTCGCGCCGGCGAACAAGAGCGACTGGACTGCGAGGAACCGTCGCCGGGAGGCCGTCGAACGGGAACCGGTCCCGTCGCTCGACGAACTGTCTGTCTGGTCGTCGGCCATGTGCGCTCGTTTCGCTTCACCATCAAATATTTTTCCCTACGTACCGACACGGGGTGACGAATCCGTCCGCGCGTCGGTGCGACCGGCCACGCACTTTATGAGCCCCCCGTCCGAACCACCGTCTGCATGAATTTGAGCGCCATCTTCGAGCGAGTGCGTCCGGGAGCGGAGGTTGCTACCGACGGCGGTTCCACCGCGGAGCGGTCGTTCGTCGACCGGTACTCCCTGCCGATCAAGTTCGTCCTGCTGGAGGTCGTACTGGTGGCGGCGGGGTTCGGCTTCGACACGCTCGGCGGTAACCCCACAGAACGGCTCGACCCCCTGAACGTCATCGGGGGGTTGTTCGGGGCATTCGCGGTGATAGTCGGGGTGTGTGGCGTGGTGGTCGCTCTCGTCTGGGCCGGATTCACCCTCATGGACTGGCGAAGCGACGTCGGGACGCCCAACTGAGGCCCGACGCGGCGCTCGGACGCCGAAGTCTTCATGTCGGTGGCGGCCCCGATACCGTGATACGCGAAGATGAACACCGACCGGATACCCGGTGTGACCCGGTTTCGCAACCGGGCGTACACCGGACAGAACCGCTGTCTCCCGTGTACGGCACTGAACGCCGGTATCGCGCTCGTTCTCGGGATCGTAGCTGCCGTCCTGACGTCGGCAGTGGTCGCGGGAGCGGTCGTCGCCGTCGCGGCGGTGGTGATATACCTGCGAGGCTACCTGATACCGTACACGCCGACGATCACGAAACGGTACTTTCCCGACCGGGTGCTCGAGTGGTTCGACAAACGGGAACCGGCCGCGGATGTCGGCGGTGAGGCGACCGTGGGTGTCGGCAGCGAGGCTGTCGCGGGTGCTGGCAGCGAGACTGTCGCGGGTGCTGGCAGTGAGGCAGCTACCGATACCGGCAGTGAGGCGGCCACGGATGTCAGCGGTGAGGCGACCGCGGATACCGATGGCGAGACGGCCGCGGACACCGACGGCGGGGCGGCCGCCGAAACCCCGCTGTCGTCGCTCGGTCTCGTCGAGGGGTCGGGTGAGGACGTCCACCTCGTTCCCTCGTTCGCGACCGAGTGGAGAGCGGAGATCGACGAGACCAGAGAGGGGCTCCCGGAGCGGCTCGCGGACCGACTCGACCTGTCCGACCCCGAGGCCCGGACGCGTGACGGCGTCTGCGCCGTTCTCGACGGTGACACGGAGGTCACCCGGTGGCTCTCGGAGGCGGCGCTGATCGCCGACGTCGCCGCGCTCCCGGTGCTTGACTCACACGTCGACGACTGGGAGTCGCTGCCCGAGACCGAACAGTCGGAGATACTCGCCGAACTCCGCGTCTTTCTGGAGGAGTGTCCGAGTTGCGAGAGCCGCCTCCTGTTCGATACCGAGATAGACGGGTCGTCGTGCTGTTACGACCGGGAAGTGACGGTGTATCGATGTTCCGGGTGTAACGCCAGTCTCACCCGCCTCCGGTGATGTCCGCCACGGTCGGTGTGAGCGAACCGTCGCGGTCGGTGTGAGCGAACCGTCGCGGTCGGTGTGAGCGAACCGTCGCGGTCGGTGTGACCGCAAGACCTTATTTCCGGCCGGCCCCACGTGTCGACGGAACCATGAGCGACGGGTTAGCGTACGACGTGGACAGCCGCGAGGAACTGACCAAGGGACAGAAAGCGGCGTTCAAGGAGGGGTGGGCCCGGGCGGTCGACGGCGCGGACCACGACGGCGACCTGGCCGAACTGACCTGGCAGAGCCTGGGGTGGCGGCTCGGGACGCTGTTCGGCGACGCACCGAAACACCTGAAAGACGACCTGTTCGAGTGGTGTCTGGCACAGCGGGACGCGGCCGAGTCGTGACCATGTTTTATCGCGGTCCGACGACAACCGGTCGCCTGCGACCACTATGAGCAGAGAGCACGCCACCGACACCGTCAGCGTCACGGTCGACTGTGAGACCCCCGCCGGCTACCCGCTCGTCCGGACGAAGTTCGACGGGTTCAACTCCGGGATCGTCTCGGTCGACAGGTACGAGCGCGACCGCGACCTGCTGGCGGCGCTGGACATGGACTCGCTCCGCTTCGACGGCGGCCTCGGCGGGTCGTTCATCAGCTGGGACCCCCCGCTCGCCACCGGACCGCCCGAAGACCCGACGTACTCCTTCACGGAGGTCGACCGCCTCGTCGACGTTCTCGAGGACATCGACGTCCAGCCGTACTGGTCCTACGGGTACACCCCGCCTGCGCTCCAGCCGGCCGGCGACCACCGGGACCCGCCGGTCGACAGCGACGCGTGGACGGACGTCCTCGAGACGTTCGCCGACCATTTCCGCGAGGGCACCGACGGGCCCGCCCGTGTCGGGTTCAACGAGGTGTGGAACGAACCGGACCTGAACGACCGGTTTTTCACCGGTGACCTGGACGACTACCTGGAACTGTACGAGACCGGAGCACCGGTACTCGCAGAGCACAACCCCGACGTCCCCGTCGGCGGGCCATCGGCCGCTGGCCCCGGCGGCGAGGACTGGGACGAGGCCTTCCTGGAGTTCGTCGCCGAGAAGGACTTGCCCCTCGATTTCTTCTCGTTTCACTGGTACGGGGACGACTTCGAGCCCCGCGTCCGGGAGGTGGCCGACCACCTCGACGGGTACGACCGCTTCGACGGCGTCGAGATGCACCTCAACGAGTACAACTCCTACCGCATCCAGAGTCTCGCGGCGGATTTCACCTCGCTGAACGACCACTACGCCGCCGCGAGCCGCCTCTTCGCGACGTTCAGCGACCTCCTGTCGATCCCGGCACTGACCAAGGTCCACTGGGCCCAGATACAGGACGCCCGGGAGGAGTCCACGCACCTCGGACTGATAAGCCTCGACGGCGTCCGGAAACCGGCCTACCACGCCTGGGACCTCTACACGCAACTCCCCGTCCGCCAGCGCGCCGTCGAGACCGGCGACGCCGACGGCCGAGTGGACGGGAACGGGATCGAGACGCTCGCCGGGAGCGACGACCGGCGCGTCGGGGTCGTGCTCTGGAACGAGAGCGACGACGACGCCGCAGTCTCGACGACGCTCGCCGGGGCACCGTTCGAGACCGGCGACGTCACCGTCTATCGCATCGACGCCGACCACTCCTCGTATTTCGACAACGCCGACACCGACGAACTGGCGGTCGTCGACCGGGAGGAACGGGTCGACCTGGACTCGTGGTCGTGGACCGGGACGGTCCCGCCCGCCGGCGTCGTCTACCTCGAAGCCGACCGGACCGACGCGACCCCCGCGCCCCGTCCGACCGTGGACGTCGCCGACGTCGTCCGGGTCAGACACCACTACCCCGACCGGACGAGCGACGCGTACGCGGACTTCGACCGCAAGAGCTGGTGTGCGCGCCTCGGCGCGATGGGGGAGTCGGCGGCCGACCAGGTCGTCGGCGTCACCGCCGAGGACCTGCCCGGGACGCTCGCGGTCGCGAACGAGTTCCCCGGTGGGACGGGGCCGCAGTCCGACGGTGGGAGGGGGCCGCAGTCCGACGGTGAGACTGGGGTACCGCCCGAGGGGCACGTCGGCGTCCGGATCGACTACCACACCGCGGACGGGTTCGATTCGAGCGTCCTGTTCCGGCTCGCGGGCGACGGTCCCGGAGAGGCTATCCCGTGGGGCACCGGGGAGCGCCCCGACGAGGTAGTCTCCGCGGCAGGCGCCGACCTCCGACTGCCCGTCGCGGACCGCGCACCCGAGGGGTGGACCGGACGGGTTCAACTCACGTTCCGACTCCGGAACACACCGCCCGAGACTCGCTGGGCGGCGACGGTCCGGTCCGGGTGACAGGCGGTCGGACGACTCTATTCGACAGACAGCGAGACCAGTGCGACCGACCCCGGCGGGAGCGAGAGGGGGACGGTGCCGTCGTCGTCGAGGACCCGTTCCGAGTCGGTCACGGTGAACCCGTCGCGCTCGTCCCAGTTCCGGTGGACGGCGAAGGGGTCGCCGTCGGCCCCCTCGAACGTAGTCACCTCGACGGACGTCTCCGCGAGGTCCGGACCGAAGGTCACACTCGTCTCGACAGGGTCGTCCAGCGAGCCGTTGACGACGAGCGTCAGGAGTTCGCGACCGGACGCCGCGTCGGTGCCGACCGTGACCGCGTCGACGAGCGAGACGTCGTCGGCCGCCGGCGTCCACAGTCCAGTCTGGGGGAACTGGCGCGTCGGGCTATCGCGGACGGTCGTCTCGACGCGGTACCAGTCGGCGTCGCTCTCGAGGATGGGGTCGGCGAGCGCTTTCTGGACGTGGGCGCCGGGATTGGGGGGCAGGTTCTCGTTCGGGTCGGGGTAGGGAAAGAGCGTGAACTCCGTCCAGTGGCCGAGTTGCACGGCGTCACCCTGGCGGACGAACGCCTGGAACATCCGCGCGGCGAAGGCCGCGTAGGCCATCGTCCCGAGTTTCGCCTCGGGCCAGTCGTCGTCGACCGCCGGGCTGAGCGCCCACTCGCCGGCGGTGACCCGGAGGTCGTCGACGCCGTGCTCGGCCGCGGTCTCCCGGAGGTCGACGAGCAACCGCTCCCAGACCTCGGGGTAGTTGACCAGCACCTCGTTGTAGCCGACCGGGTCCTCGTCGTTCTCTTCGAGCCACGCGGCCCGCTTTGCCTCCTCGTCCGGGACGCGACCGATCCCCCACACGTAGTGGTGAACGTCGAAGCCCTCGATCGTCTCCCCGGCCTGTTCGAGCAGGATATCGTTCCAGACCGGCAGTTCCCCCGGGCGGTTGTACTCGTCTTCGTCGCGGGAGCCGTCGTGGTACTTCGTGTCGCCGAGGCCGATCGCGCTGGCGTCGAGTTCGACGTCGGGGTCGACGGCCCGCATCGCCTCGTGGTAGGCCTCGTATTCCTCGGCGTAGCTGGCGGCGTCCGTCCCCCCGACCTGGAACCAGCCCCAGACCTCGTTGCCGACGCCCCACCACTTGACGTCCCACGGTTCGGGATGGCCGTGCTCGGCACGCAACGCCCCTAGCTCGGTCTCCTCGGGGTCGCCGTTGCAGTACTCGACCCACGCGGCCGCCTCTTCGGGCCCCGTCCCCTCCCAGAACGGTACTGTGAGGTAGGGTTCGACGTCGGCCAGTTCGCAAAACCGCAGGAACTCGTTGGTCCCCAGGTAGTTCGGCTCTAACCCCGACCAGTTGACGATAGGTTTGACCGGCCGCTCGTCGATCGGACCGACGCCGTCGCGCCAGCGGTACTGGCTCGCGTAGTTGCCGCCCGGCCAGCGCACGTTCGTGACGTCGTACTCCTGTAAGAGGTCGATCGTCGTCGGGTTGAACTTCCCTTCGACAGCGTCTTCGGGGATCAACGTCGCCCAGTCGAGGTCGAGGTGGCCGTCTCCCGACGCCGTGACGGTCAGCCGATAGGCGCCGTACCGGGAGTCGCGGTACCGGTCGGGAGACTGCTCGTCGAGGTCGACGCGCACTTCGTGGCGCTCCCACTCGTCGGTCACCGGCACCGTCGCCCGACCCAGCGAGTCTTCGCCGTCCGAGACGGGTGTGAGAGCCACCGTACACTCCTCGACACCCTCGCCCCGGACAGACAGGGTCACGTCGAACCCGTCGGTCCGGAAGTCGGGCAGTGCCACTCGCTGGCCGACCCCGCCCGAGGCGCTCTCGGCCAGGGTAATTCGCTGATACCGCGGTTCGGTGACGCCCGCCGGCTCCAGCTCGAACGACTCCGGGACGCCCACGCCAGCTTCGAGCGCGGGGGCCTCCGCGCGGCCGTGGACGCCGCCGGCCCGCTGGTCGAGCGCGACCTCGCCCGCGTTCTCGACCGGCTCCCACGGATAGGCCACGTCCTCGTATGCCGATACCTCCGGGAAGACGATGCCCGAGTTCCGCGCCGACCCCGACTCGTGCCAGACCTCGAAGGAACCGTTTTTCAGGTAGTCCTCGAACACCCCGGGGTACATCACCGACCCCAGGTGCTCGCTGAACCGCCCGAAAATATTCGGGTCGAGCGTCCAGTCGCTGGCTCGGTCGGCGTGTACACGTACTGCCGGCTCGCGCTCGGGGTCGTCAGTCATGCGCCAGGAGTGTCGGCACAGGCGTATTTAACGGTTGGTGAGCCGGCAGGGCGTCCGGTTCGCGGTTCCAGCGCGTCGGGTGTGCCCGGTGTAGCGCCGACGAAAGCGTCGCGGCCGGGCGCCACCCCGAAGCGTCGGCGGTCAGAACGTCTGCTGTTCCACGTTTTCGACGGCCTCGCCTTCGTCCTGCTCCTCGGCCTCACTGACCGTGGACGCGTGTCGGGCGCGGACGCGGGGGTTGAACAGCCGGTCGGTCCCCTGTGCCAGCAAGATTAGCCCGAACGAAAAGCCCGTGATCGTCGTGACGGGGACGAGCAGCCAGTGGATCGCCGCCGGTTGCCAGAGCGCGCCGCCCTCGTAGGCGTTGTTCAGGACGACGCCCCAGTTCTGGTGGGAGAACGGCAACACGCCCAGGAAGTACAGGCCGACCGAGGCGAAGATGATCCGCCGGGCGTTCTGCATGAAGTTGACGGAGATGTACGGCATCAGTTGCGGGATGATGTCCTTGAACATGATCGTCGCCGTCGAGAGGCCCATGATGCGCGAGGCCTCGACGTAGGACTCCTCGCGGATCGTGAGCACCTGCGAGCGGATCGACCTGGCCAGGCCGGCCCAGGCGTTGAGCGACAGCACGACCCCGACGATGAGCGGGCTCCGCGGGCTGAACACCACGCCGATGACGATGATGAGCGGGAGTCCCGGGACCGTGAGCATGATGTCGGTAAACGTCATACCGATTTTCGAGACGACCCCGCGCCTGTAGCCGGTGTAGACCCCAACGAGGGTCGCGACGACGGTCGTGAAGACCGCCCCGCTCAGGATCATCTTCAGCATCGCCGGCGTCGAGTGGACCATCATCCCGAAGAGGCTCCGTCCCTGGTGGTCCGTCCCGAGGACGTAGCCCCCCTCGAAGAAGCCGGCCAGTTTCGGACCGCCCAGGAGTTCCGGCGGTTGCACGACGACGACGCCGACCGTTCCCATCAGGATGTAGGCCAGCGTGATCGTCGCACCGACCAGTGCGCGCCAGTCCTGGACGAGGATGCGCGCCGGGGCCAGCACGTACAGGTCGAGGAGCATCTGGTAGTACTCCTGTTTCGAGACCTCGGTCGACACCTGGTCTTCGAACAGCGATTCGGCGGTGGAGTCAATACGACTCATTGCCCTCACCTCCTGCGCGCGGGTCGATCCGGGAGTACGTGAGGTCCGCGAACAGCACGCCGAGCACGACGGCCACCGTGATCAGGTTGAACCCGCCCATCAACAGCGGGTAATCCCGGGCGGAGACGGCTTCGAGTATGTAGTAGCCGAGACCGGGATACCGGAAGATGGTCTCCAGGATGACCGCGCCGCCGAACACCGTCCCGATCGAGATCAACAGGAACGTGTACATCGGGAGGATGGCGTTCCGTCCGACGTACTCGAGCGTGATCCGCCTGGATTTCAGCCCCCGGAGCCGGGCGACGCGGATGTAGTCCGAACCGAGGACGCGAATGCTGTTCCCGCGCATGTTCAGCGCCCATCCCCCGAATCCGGTGATGACCAGCGAGAATATCGGGAGCGCCGCGTGGTGGAGGACGCTCCCGACGAACGCGGGTGTCAACCCGGCCTCGACGGTCGACCCGACGCGCCCGCCGGTCGGGAAGTACGAGTTCTGATAGGCCAGGAAGGCGAGCATCAACAGCCCGACCACGTAGTACGGGATCGAGGTGAGGACCACGCTGGTCAGCGTCGACCCCACGTCGAAGGAGCTCCCCTCGTAGTACGCCATGACGGCGCCGAGTGTGATGCCGATAGCGAACGTGAGCAACATCGCCGTCCCCATCAGGAAGACCGTCCAGGGCAACGCCTCCGCCAGGATGCCCGCGACCGGCTCGTCGTACCAGGTCGACCGACCCAGATTGCCGTTCAGTATGCCGACGACGTAGTCGTACAGCTGGACTTCCAGCGGCTGCGTCGGGTCGATCCGCAGGTACACCTCCGCCAGCTCGTTTATCTGTTCGGCACTGTACCCCTGGGCGGCCAGCTGTCCCCGCAGATAGGAGAGCGGTCCCCCCGGCATCTGCCGGATCAACACGAACGTGAACACGAAGACCGAGACGATGGTGATCCCCGATTGGCCTACCCGGTATACCAGCCGTCGGTTCATGTCTCATTGGTCCCGATGACGGGTGTTGTATATTGGTTAAGGAGAACTATTTGCCGGAAGTTGACGGGCGAGGAGACCGGCCGACGCGAGCCGGTCGCGAACCGGGCGACGCCGACGAGTCCCCGCGGCGGTTCGCGGGTTCACTCCCGGCCGACAGCACCGGGGGCTCGACCGGTAGAACGGACACACTTATCTGTCGCGACCCGTCGTGGTACACAATGGCAAGGCGGGAGACCCTGCTCGTCGTCGCGGTGGTGATCGCCGGCTACCTGCTGTACGTCCCCCTGTTCACCGGCGCGACGGCGCTGTTTGCCGGGGAGTCGGTCGGGGAGAACGCGTCGGACGTCGAGCTGGAATTCGAGAACGCGAGCCGGTCGGCGGAGACGCCGGGGACCGACAGGGTCGAGCGGTCCATCCGGTTTCGAGCGGTCGCGACCGACGTGGGCATCGATTACACGCCCACCGTCGACTACAGCGCGTCGAACGCGATGATCAGCAACGCCGGCGTCTACGCGGTGGATTTCGACGACGACGGGGACGAGGACGTCCTGCTCGTCGGCGGCGAAAAACCGGTCCTCTACGAGAACACCGGCGGTGAGTTTCGCGAGTCGGGCGCGCTTCCGAAGCTGAACCGGACCGTCCGGTCGGCGCTGTTTTTCGACTACGACAACGACGGCTGGGACGACCTGCTGTTGCTCTCGGACGGCAGGGAGGGGCTCTTCCTGGAGAACCGCAACGGGACTTTCGAGGAGACCGAGGTCGGACTGGAACGCGAGTTCGAGATGCCCCTCGGGGCGACCACGGCGGATTACGACGGCGACGGGTGTCTCGACGTGTTCGTCGCCCAGTACGGCGACTGGACCGAACGGCACCCGGCCGGGGAACGCGATTACCACGTCCCGCCGGGCGAGGACAACGGCTACCCGAACCGCCTGTTCGACGGCGACTGTTCCGGCTTCGAGGAGGTGACCGACGAGGCCGGCATCCGCGGGACGAAGTGGAGCCTCACGACGAGTTTCGTCGACCTCGACCGGGACGGCCGGCCGGACATCCACGTGGCCAACGACTACAACCACGACGTCGTGTACCTGAACACCGGGGACGGCTTCGAACAGGTCTATCTCGGCAACCGGACCAACCGGAACGGCATGTCCTCGGAGGTCGTCGACGTCAACGGCGACGGTTACCACGACCTGTTCGTCACGAACATCTACTTCCCGGAGCAGGTGACCGAGGTGATGGAGACGACGATGGAGTTCCGCGCCACGGGGAACAACCTGCTCGTCAACCAGGGGAACGGCTCGTTCACCGACCGGGCGGCGGAGTACGGGGTCGAACGCGGCGGGTGGGGGTGGGCGGCCGAGGTCGTCGACTTCGACAACGACGGTCGCCGGGACCTCTTTCACACGTCGCGATACATGTCGTTCAGATACACTGACAAACGCTTCTCGGCACAGGAGATCGAACAGATACACGCCACGTACTCGTTCTACGAGTACCCGGTGGTCTACGAGCGAACCGGGAAGCGAGCGTTCGACCGACGGAGCCCGACCGCCACCGGGTTCGCACAGAGCGACGGTCGGGGGGTCGCGAGTCTCGACTTCGACGGTGACGGCGACGCCGACCTCCTCGTCGCGAACGCGAACGGGAACTACCGGCTCTACGAGAACGTCGCCGACGACGGGGCCTCGCTCCGTGTCGAGGTTCAGGGGGCCGGGAACGCCACCGCCCTCGGGGCGACGGTGTCCGTCCGCACCGGGAACGAGACCCGGTCTCGAAGCTACCACTCCCAGACCGACTTCCTCTCACAGAGCCCCCGAGTGCTCCACTTCGGACTCGGGGACGTCGCGACCGCCGACGTCGTCGTCACGTGGCCCGACGGCACTCGCCGGACCTTCGAGAACGTCCCGACCGACCAGCGGATCGTCGTCTCGCCGGACGGGATAGAGAGCGGCGTCGATTTCGGCGGGTGAGGGCAGGGTGCCGGACCAACCCCCGGTCACGTGGGGGAGATCCGGGACACCGGCACCGCCCACCGATTTCCCCACCCCAATTTGTTTGTACGGGTCAGCCGATGATCGGTCCATGGTAGCCGAGGACCACCAGCGCCGGATAACGGAGTTACTGGACCGGATGACGGTCGCCGAGAAGGTCGGACAGATGGTCGGAGCGCCGCCACACGAGGACGTCTCGGAGCTCAAAGACGAGATCCGGGACCACCACGTCGGGTCGGTACACTTCGGCGGGACGCCACACAACACGCCCAGGGCCAAAGCGGAGATGGCAAACGAGGTCCAGCGGGTCGCCGTCGAGGAGTCGCGACTCGGGATCCCGCTGTTTCTCCGCGTGATGGCCGAGCACGGTCACGCGGCCATCGCGGGGAGCACGGTGTTCCCGCAGCAACTCGGGCTCGCCGCCACGCGGAACCCCGAACTCGTCTCCGAGGTCGCGCGGACCGCGGCGAGGGAGATGCGCGCGACCGGCGTCCAGTCGACGAGCAGTCCGATCGGGGACGTCGCCCGCGACCAGCGGTGGGGCCGGATCGCCGAGACGTTCGGCGAGAGCCCCTACCTCGCCGCACGGATGGTAGAGGCGATGGTCGACGGCTACCAGGGCGAGGACCTCTCGGCTGACGACGCTGTCCTGGCCGTGACGAAACACTTCCCGATGTACAGCGAACCCGTCCGCGGCGAGGACGCCGCGCCCAACGAGGTCTCGGAGTACACGTTCCGCCGTGTCCACCTCCCGCCCTACGCCGCGGGCATCGAGGCGGGGACCGGCGGTATCATGCCGTGTTTAAACGCGATAGGCGGGGAACCCGTCCACGGGTCGAAACGGCTTCTCACGGAACTGCTCCGGCAGGAACTCGGGTTCGACGGGTTCGTACTCGCGGACTACACCGGAGCCGAGGACCTCCACCGCGCACACGGGACGAGCGGGTCGCTTGAGGAGTCGCTCTGGCAGGCCATTACGGCCGGGATGGACATCCTCCCGTCCGGTGGGAGCGAGTACACGGACGCCATCGTCGGTCTCGTCGAGGACGGGGAACTCTCCGAGCGGCGGGTCGAAGAGAGCGCCCGCCGGGTCCTCGAGGCGAAGTTCGAACTCGGTCTGTTCGAGGACCCGTACGTCGACGTCGACGAGGCCCCGGTCGTTCTGGGCAACGACGACCACCGCGAGATTGCACGCGACGTCGCCCGCCAGTCCCAGACGCTCCTGAAAAACGAAGACGACGTGTTGCCGCTCTCGCCCGACCAGGACGAGGTGCTGGTCGCCGGCCCGACCGCCGACGACATCGCCTACCAGCACGGCGGCTGGGGAAACGTCGAGGACCCCGAACCGCTCGGCGAGACGGTCCTGGAGGCTATCGAATCGACCGTCGACGCCGACACCACGGTCACGTACGAGCAGGGGACGGGGATCAACGACCGGGTCGACGTCGACGCCGCCCGGCGGGCCGCCGAGAGTGCCGACAGCGCCGTCGTCTGTCTCGGTGAGCCGGATTACATCCACGAGTTCGCACGCAGCACGCTCGGCGAGGACGCGGACGAGTTCCCCAAGCGGACCCAGCTGACACTCCCCGACGCCCAGCGCGAACTCGTCCAGGCGGTCCACGAGACGGGGACGCCGACCGTCGCGGTGTTCGTCACCGGGCGCGTCCTGGCGACGCCGTGGGTCGCCGAACACGTCCCCGCCATCCTGCTGTCCTACCAGCCGGGGTCGGAGGGCGGTGCGGTCGCCGACGTCCTCTTCGGGGAGTACAACCCCTCCGGACGGCTCCCGGTCTCGGTGCCACGCGGCGAAGGCGACGTCCCGGTACGGTTCAACCACCTCCCGCACCCACAACACCACGGCGCCGAGGGGTCACACGTGGACTCCTACGACCCGCTGTTCGAGTACGGCCACGGGCTGAGCTACACGGAGTTCGCCTACGAGGACATCTCGCTCTCTGACACCGAGATCGGCCCCGGCGAGACCCTGACGGTCGGCGTGACCGTCGAGAACACCGGCGAACGTCCGGGAGTCGAGCCGGTCGAGGTGTTCGTCCGGGACGTGCTGAGCAGCCGCGTCACGCCGGTCCGCGAACTGGGGGGGATCGACCGGGTACAGGTCACCCCCGGCGAGAGCGAGGTCGCCCGGGTCACACTCGCCGCCGAGGACCTCGGGACCGTCCGGGACGACGGGACGCGCGTCACCGAACCCGGGACCTTCGAGGTGACCGCGGGCTCCCTCTCGGCCGAGTTCGAGGTGTCCCGGCGCTACCGGTAAGACGGGTTCCCGGTCGGTTCGACCGCCCTCGTGCCGTTCGGTCGCGATCCCGACGCCGGTGAAAAGTATTATTCGGCCCCACTCGGTATGTCGCGCCATGGGACGGGAGTTCTGGAGCATAATCTGTTCGTTTCGGCGGGTCCGACACGTCGCACTGACAGTACTGCTGGTGTTTTTCGTGCTACAGCTCCTGGCGTTCGGCCTGGGGATCCCGGAAGGCGAGTCGTACTACATCTCCCTGATCAACCTGGCCATCTACGTCCCGATGATAGTAGCCCTGCTGTACGCCCGATACCGGTGTCGGGTCATGTTCGACGCCCCGGAGTAGCGTCGGCGTCGAACCTGTCGGGGAATCCAGGTGTCGTTTCCGGCGGAAAAAGTTATTTGTACCGGGTACTGTTGCTTGGAGACATGGCGAGTAACGAAGTCTCCGAGTCGTCGGACCTGGCTACCGCTCGGGTGAGCAGCAGTCGGCAGGAGTCCGGGTCGGACATCGTCAGGGTCCGTGACGCCTCGGTGCAGTTCAGCATGGACCGTGGCGTGTCGACGGTGCTGGACGGAGTCGACCTGAACATCCGGGAAGGAGAGACGCTGGGCATCGTGGGTGAGAGCGGGAGCGGGAAGTCGATGTTCGCGTCGGCACTGCTCGACGCGGTGGTCGATCCGGGGCAGTTGAGCGGTGAGATCACGTTCTATCCGGATACCGAGGACGAAGTCGACCTCCTCGACCTCTCGGAGGAGGAACTGCGTCACTTCAGGTGGGAACAGGTGTCGTTCGTCTTCCAGGGGGCGATGAGTTCGTTCAACCCGACCAAGACCATCCGGGGACACTTCGAGGAAACCGTCATCGACCACGGCGGGTCGGTCGAGGAGGGGATAGACCGGGCCCGGGAACTGCTCACGGCCGTACATCTCGACGCCGAGCGGGTCCTCGATTCGTACCCGCACGAACTCAGCGGCGGCATGAAACAGCGCGCGCTGATCGCGCTCGGACTCGTTCTCAAGCCCGACGTGCTCGTCCTGGACGAACCGACCGCCGCGCTGGACCTGCTGATGCAACAGTCCATCCTCCAGCTCCTGGAGGACATCAAAGAGGAGTACGACCTGACTGTCGTGTTCATCACGCACGACCTGCCGCTGGTGTCGGACATCTGTGACCGGATCGCCGTCATGTACGCGTTCGACTTCGCCGAGGTAGGCCCGACGGACGCGATCCTCGAGCGACCGACCCACCCCTACACCCGGGCGCTGTTGAAGTCCGCGCCGAACCTCGACATCTCGCTGTCGGCCATGCAGCCGATCGAGGGGTCCAGTCCGGACCCGGTGAACGTCCCGTCCGGGTGTTCGTTCCACCCCCGGTGTCCGCTGGCCGACGAGTACTGCGAGACGGACGACCCGCCCTACTACGAGGTGGACGCCGACCACCGCACCGCGTGTCACTACTGGGAGGAGTCCGCCGACGAGGTCTCGCTCGAGATCGACGTCTCCGAGGAGGCGTCCGAGGAGAGCGGCGGACAGACCGACAGGTCGGGCCAGCCGGTCGTCTCGATGAACGACATGGACGTCCACTTCGAGGACCACTCCGGCGGTATCACGAACTTCTTCGGCGAACCGGACACCGTCCACGCGGTCGACGACGTCGACCTCGACGTCTACGAGAACGACGTCGTGGTCCTCGTCGGCGAATCGGGCTGTGGGAAGACGACGCTTGGCAAAGCGGCCATCGGCGTCGAGCGGCCGACCGACGGGTCCGTGGAGTACCGCGGCCAGGACGTCTGGGAGGCGCGGGACGGCTCGGGGGACGTCGACATCCCCTTCGAGGAGATCCGCCGGTCGCTCCAGATCATCCACCAGGACCCGGGCAGTTCGCTGAACCCGAACCGGACGGTCCTCGCGAGCCTGGAGATGCCCCTGAAGCGGTGGCACTCCGGGATGAACATCGAGGAGCGCCACGAGCGGATCCACCGGTTCCTCTCGTTCGTCGGGATGACGCCCGCGGAGGACTACGCGTCGCGGTATCCCCACCAGCTCTCGGGCGGGGAGAAACAGCGCGTCGCGCTGATCCGCGCGCTCCTGATGAGTCCCGACCTCATCCTCGCCGACGAGGCCATCTCGGCGCTGGACGTCTCGCTTCGCATCGAGATGATGGACCTCCTGCTGGAGATGCAGTCGATGTTCGACACCTCGTTTCTGTTCATCTCACACGACCTGGCGAACGCCAGGTACATCGCGGAGAACGCGGGCGGCCGCATCGGCGTGATGTACCTGGGCGAACTGGTCGAGATCGGCTCCGCAGACCAGATAATCAACGACCCCCAGCACCCCTACACCAAGGTCCTGCGGTGGGCGACGGCCGACATCCAGAGCGAGGACTCGACCGAGGGCGCACCTATCAGGGAGATCGACGTCCCGGACCCCGTCAACCCCCCGAGTGGCTGTCGCTTCCACACCCGGTGTCCGGAAGCCCGGGAGGTCTGTACCAGCGAACACCCCGAGATGGACCGCGACGGCGGCCACGGCGCGGCGTGTTTCCGGACGAGGGACGAGAGCCATCCCTACTGGGACAGCCAGCCGCTCCCCGGCACGGAGTGACTGCCGGCGCGTCGCGAGCGCGGTGTCGGCGTCCGGTGCGCTGTGAGCGCGGTGTCGGCGTCTGGTGCGTCGCGAACGCGGTGTCGGCGTCCGAATTCCGGAAACGACCTCTCGCTGCGGCAGGGTTAAGTGACGGCCAGACCGACGGCGCGTATGGGATCTGCGACGTACGACTTCTCCGGAGAGACAGTGATCGTGACCGGCGGCGCCGCCGGCATCGGCCGCGAGGTCGCGCTCCGTTTCGGTGACGCGGGCGCGACGGTCGTCGTGGCTGACATCCGCGAGACGCCCAAGCGCGAGGGTGAGTCCGTCCCGACCCACGAACGGATCGAGACGACGGGCGGACGGGCGGCGTTCGTCGAGACCGACGTCTCCGACCCCGAGGCGGTCGGCTCGCTGGTCGAGGGCGCCCGGGAGTTCGGCGGCGTCGACGTGATGGTCAACAACGCCGCCATCTACCGCGGCGGGTCGGTGACCGAGACCGGGGCGGACGCGTTCGACCAGGTGATGGCGATAAACGTCAGGGGCGTCTTCGCCGGGTGTCGAGCGGCCGCCAGGGACATGCTCGACCGGGGCGTCGAGGGGCGGATCGTCAACACGGCCTCGATCAGTTCGGAGTACGCCCAGGTCGGCCACAGCATGTACGACGCCTCGAAGGGTGCGGTGATGATGCTCACTCGCGTCGCCGCAGTCGAACTCGGCCGCCACGATATCCGGGTCAACGCCGTCGCGCCGGGACTCATCGACACGGCCTTCGGCACCGAGAACCCCGACATCGACGCCGACGGGAACGGGAACGGAAACGGTGACAGGGACCGGGACGGATTCATTCTCGGCGACGCGGACCTGCCCGACCTCCTGGACCAGGACATCAGTACCGACGTCCCGATCGGCCGCCGGGGCACACCCGAAGACGTCGCTGGCGCGTATCTCTTCCTGGCCTCCGGGGAGGCCGACTACGTCACCGGGCACCTGCTGTACGTCGACGGCGGCTATCAGGTCGTCTGAGTCCGTCGACGGCGGCTACCGGACCGGCCGGTACTCGGCTCTCGGAGTCGAGATCACCGACTATCGAAATCGATGTCAGCGACCGCGTAGCGGATTTCACACCACTCGTCGTCGACGTAGGTCGAGGTCATCTCGAGCAGTCGCGTCCCGTCCCGGGAGGGAAGCAGTGGAGTCGTCCAGGCGACCACCTGCTCGCCGGTCTCGGTCACGTCCTCGAACCTGAGGGGCGCGGACACCGGCTCCCAGGTCTCGAACTCCTCGAAGTCGGTCGTCGCCAGGAGCGTCCGGCCGCTCCCGGGGGCCTGCTCGCCCGTCGAGTCACGGAGGATCTTCGCCGAGACGAGGAGCGTGCCGTCCTCGCCGCCTGCGGGCGTCCAGGTCACGTAGGGGCCGTTGGTCAGCTGGCGGCCGTCGGCGGTCCGGACCGGGTGGCCGACCGCCGTCGGGTCGCCCCAGTCGGTGCCGTCCGGCGAGACCTTCAGATAGACACCGCCCTCGTGGGTGGGCCCGACGATCTCGTAGACCATGACGTACCGGCCGTCGGGGAGTCGCGTCACGACGGGCATCCCCGGGCGCTCCTCGCCGTCCGGGATCGCGACGTCGAAGACCTCTTCCTCCCAGGTCTGTCCGCCGTCCCGGGAGACGCGGTGGCCGACGAGCTGGTCGTATCCGTCCTCGCGGTGGCGCTCGTCGGCGAAGTAACAGACGAGGTTCCCGTCGGCGTCGAGGGCGAACTCGGGCTCCCAGACGGGCGTCTCGCCGGCACCGGGGACCGCCCGACCACCCTCGGCCAGCGTGCTCAGGTACGACCAGGTCCGTCCGCCGTCCTCGCTCGCGTAGACGTCGATACTGGTCTGTGACCGGTCCTCGGGGAGGGAGTTCCCCGCGGCGATCACGGTCCCGGCCGACCAGGGGCCGACCGCCTCGGGCAACTCGAACAGGACGGGCTGGTAGCGCAGGCCCCAGCCGTTCTGCGTGTCGTGGAGCTCGGAGAACTCCGACCACGTCTCGCCGCCGTCCGTGCTCCGGTAGATCTGGAAGTAGGGGCCGTCGTCTTCGTCGGCGCTGGCGTAGTGCTCGAACGTCGCCAGCAGGACGTCACCGTCCCCCTCGGCGTGTTCCAGGCGCTCGACGCGGGGATACATCGCGCCCGCACCGGGGGCGTCCTCGGGTGGTCTGTGGAGAACGTCCCCGTCACGTTCGTCGGCAGTCATCGTACGTCCCTCTGGGAGTCACTCTGTCTCGGTCCCATACGTCGAACTGTTCGGCCACAGTCAAAACTTCGGGGGAACCGGTGAGATGCACGACGGCGTTCGGGACGGGAACGAGCGGAAAAACGGGGAGCGGCGGTCGTCGAGATCAGTCAGTCAGTCAGTTACTGCCACTTCGAGCGCGTCCCGTTGTACTTCCACATGTCCTGCATGAGGCGGTAATCGCTGAAGTTCGTCGGGTTCTCGGGCCAGACGAAGTCGCTGTCGTTGACGACCAGCTGCGGGACGATGTGAGCCAGCGGGATCGAGGGCAGGAGCTGCGTGTAGAGCCACGCGGCCTTGTTGATCGTCTGTTGCATGCTCTCCTCGCTCTGGGGCGTGCGTAGCTGGGAGATGAGGTCGAGGATGTTGACCGTCTCCATCTCGCTGTCCGGGTTCCCGATCTCGTTCGGGATCTGGGTCTGCTCGGGGACCTGGTAGGTGGCCCCGTCGGTCCCGGCCTGGTAGAACCCGAGCTCGAAGTCGTAGGCCTCCCAGGGGTGGATCATCGGACAGTCGAAACACGGTCGGTAGATCATCCCCGTCATGTCGAAGTCCTGGACGTTGTTCAGGTTGTTCCAGAACGCGGTGCTCTCGGCGTTCCGGAACTGCGCCTGGATACCCTGCTCCTGCAGGTAGCTCACGAGCGGCTGGAACCAGGTGTCCCAGCCAAGCGAGGTCATGATCTCCGGCCGCCACACCTCGCCGCTCGGGAGGTGCCAGGTGCCGTTCTCCCGCGTGAAGCCGGCCTCACGGAGCTGGTCGAAGCCCCGCTGGATCTTCTGGTCGCTGTTCTCGCCGTTGTTGTACTTCGGCATCTGGTCGTAGGCGTCGCCCAGCCAGCGCTTGGCGGCCGGGTCCGTCATCACGGTGACGTTGTCCTGTTTGGTCTGCTGGATGAACTCGTCGGTCTGCTGGGCGGAGACGACGATCTCGACGAGCCGGTCGCGGTCGATGATGTTGGCCAGCGCGTGGCGCACCGTCCGGTTGCTGTAGGGCTCGCGCCCGAGGTTGAATCCGAGACAGTACCCGATGTCCATCGCCGCGGGGACGACCGAATACGGGTCGCTGGGGACCTGACTCGGCGCCGTGCTCGCGGTGATGCCCGTCGCGTCGATCTGTGTCCCCTGCAGCATGGGGAGGACCTGCTGGTTCTCCGCGGCCCGCATACGGATCCGCTCGACGTTGGGGAACGGTTCGTACTCCACCCGGGTCGCTGCTTCCGGGATCTCGAACCCGTCGATCTGGGCGGGACTCACGTAGTCGTCCCGTCGTTCGAGGACGTAGTCCTGGGCAGTCTCGTTGACCACCTCGTACGGACCGTTGAACTCGGCTTCGTCGTAGTCGATACGCCGCGACACGAGGTTCTGGACGATCTGGTCTTCCTCCTCCTGGGTGCTCGCGTCCTGCAGCGACTCGAGCTCGGACTGGTAGAGCTCGTGTTTCACGTTGACGGTCCCCTTGAATCCCAGGAACGCGAGCTCGTTGAACAGGAGCTGCGGGAGGATCTCCGTCCCGATCGTGAAGTCGATGGAGAACTCGCCCGTCATCTCCCAGTCGGTGAGGAAGTCGCTGAGGCCGCTCTGTTCGAAGTACTCCAGTTCGACCCGCGTGGCGATGTCCCTGGCCCGCACCGGGTCGCCGTTCGTCCACGTGGCGGGGTTCTCGTCCCGGAGCTGTACCGATAAGGTGTCCCCCTCGGAGGGCTGGTCGGGCATGTCCCAGCTCTTCACGATGAAGGGGTAGAACTGGGTCGAAGCCCGGTCGTAGAACGAGAACACGTCGTAGACCATGCTCGTGATGTCGTCGACGTACGTGTCGAAGTTGAACGGGTTGTACTGGCGGTCCTGGGGGAACCGCACCCCCGACCGGATGATGGCCTCGTTCCTGACCGGTGTTCCGCCCGTCGCGACTTCGGTCGCTGTCGGAGTGCCACCACCGTCGCCGCCAGTGCCGTCACCGCCATCGCCGCCGTCGCCACCACTGCCGTCACTGCCGTCGCCGCCACTGCCGTCGCCGCCCTGTGTCGGCGTGTTCGACCCGTTGCCGCTACAGCCAGCCACCCCCGCGAGGGTCGCACTCGTCAATGCGAGCGCCCTCCGACGCGTCACTCTAGAACTGGTCCGTGTATTCTCGTCTGTCGGGTTGTCACTAGACCCCATACTCAGGTGGTACTGCGTGCCCTACTTAAAATTTTTCCCTGAGTCGGCCCCAAAATACAGGTGTCACCGCCCGCCCACCCCTGTTATGGAAGTCGTCGACTACGAACTGTATCCGCTCGCGCACAAGTCACAGCTGTTGAAACTCGAGACAGATACCGGTCTCGTCGGCTGGGGTGAACCCGTCGTCGAGGGGAAAGACCGGTCGACGGCCGCCGCGGTGGAGGAGTTGCTCGAGGACTACCTCCTCGGCGTCGACCCGCGCCACGTCGAACGCCACTGGCAACGGATGTATCGCGGCGGCTTCTACCGCGGAGGGCCGGTCCTGATGGCCGCGATCGCGGGTATCGACCAGGCGCTGTGGGATCTCAAGGGGAAACACTACGACCTCCCGGCGTACGAACTGCTGGGCGGTCGGTCGCGCGACCGGGTGCAACTCTACACGCACGTCCACGGCGAGACGCCGGGGGAACACGCCGACGCTGCCGCGGCGGCCGTCGAGGACGGCTTCCAGGTCCTGAAGACCTCCCCGAAGCAGCCGTTTCGACGCGTGGACTCCCGGGCGGCCATCGACAGCGTCGTCGACATCCTCCGGGCGATCCGGGGAGCAGTCGACGACGACGTGATGGTCGGGGTCGACTTCCACGGACGGATCGCCAAGCCGATGGCGGGGCGACTGGCGGAGGCGCTGGAACCCCACGACCCGATGTTCTACGAGGAACCGGTTCTCGCCGAGCACAACGACGCGCTCGAAACCGTCGCCAGAGCGACGACCGTCCCCATCGCCACGGGCGAGCGGATGTTCTCCCGGTGGGACTTCAAACGGGCGTTCGCCTCGGGAACGGTCGACATCGCACAGCCCGACGTCTCCCACGCCGGGGGGATCACGGAAGTGAAGAAGATCGCCGACATGGCAGAGGCCTACGACGTGGCGCTGGCCCCGCACTGTCCGCTCGGACCGGTCTCGCTCGCCGCGTGCCTCCAGGTCGACGCGTGTTCGCCCAGCGCCCTCGTGCAGGAACAGGTCGTCCACAGGGGCGGGGTCCCCGACTGGGTCGCCAACCCGGACCTGTTCGAGTACGGCGACGGCGGCTACGTCTCGCTACCGGACGGTCCCGGTCTCGGCATCGAAATCGACGAGGCCGCCCTCCGGGAGGTGGGGGACGGCGACGAGGAGCCGTGGAAACCGCCCGAGTGGAGCCACGCGGACGGGTCCGTCGCGGAGTGGTGATCGGGCCCCGGTCGGGAGAAACGAGGGAACCGGGTCGGAAGAGAACCGATTTAACCGGATATTACTCGATAGAGACGCCGAGGACGGTCGAAGCGGGGAGATCCGCCGTCAGCGTGCCGTCGCTCTCGACGCCGAGGTCGAACGACTCGGGTTCGAACGAGGCGGCGTTGTCGACGTCGACGACCGCGTCGTGGTCCTGTCCGTCGAAGAGGATCTGCGCGTCGACGGCGTCCGGGTCGGCCCCTTCGAGGTCGATCTCGACACTCTGTGTGCCACGGATATCGAGATTCGTGAGCGTGACGTAGGTCTCACCGTCGGCCACAGAGGCGGAGGCGCCGACCAGCGGGAGGTCGTCGTCCGCACCGTCGACCTCGCGGGTCGGGGTGTCGACGGAGGTCCGGACGGCGTCGTTGCCCTGGTGGGGCGAGTAGAGGTCGAAGACGTGGTAGGTGGGGCGAGCCCACGCGTCGTCGCCCTCGGTCTCGACGAGACACTGGAGGACGTTCACAGTTTGAGCGATGTTGCTCATCGTCATCACGTCGGCGTGGTGGTTGAAGATATCCAGCACGGCGGCCGCCGAGAGCGCGTCGACGACGGTGCCGGGCTGTTCGAGACCGGACTCGGAGACCGCCTCGGTGTGCCAGGTCCCCCACTCGTCGATGATGACCCCGATGTCCCGCGTCGTCGCGACGGCGTTTATCGCTGCGGCGATGCGCTCGATGTGGTGGTCCATCTCCAGGGCCTCGACGAGCATCCGGTCGAACGTCTCCTCGTCGTCGGTCTCGACGACCGACATCGTCCGGCCGTAGTAGTGATGGAGCGTCAGGTGGTCCAGTGGGAACTCGATACCCCAGTTGAGGTTGCCGACCTCCTCCATGAAGCGGTGATTCCACTCGTGGTTCTCGAAGCCACAGGCGATCAGCTCGAACTCCTGGTCGGCCATGAGGTTGTCCATCGTCCCGACGTACGTGGCGAAGCGGCGGTACTCGCGGGCGTACTGCTCGGGGGACATCTGGCCGCCACAGCCCCAGTTCTCGTTGCCGATGCCCCAGTAGGGCACCTCGAACGGCTCCTCGCGACCGTTCTCGCGGCGGCGGTTGGCCAGTTCGGTGTCACCGCCGTAGGTACAGTACTCGGCCCAGTCGGCGGCCTCCTGGGGGTCGCCCGAACCGACGTTCACGGCGAGATACGGGTCGGCGTCGATGCGCTCGCAGAGTTCGAGGAACTCGTGCGTGCCGAAGGTGTTGGGCTCTTCGGGCACCTCGTCGCGGCCCTGTGCCCAGAAGAGGTTCCGGCGGCGCGGCCGGTCGTCGCCGACGCCGTCTTCCCAGTGGTAGTCGTCGGCGAAACAGCCGCCCGGCCACCGCAGGACTGGCGTCTCGATGTCGGCCAGCAGGGAGACGACGTCCTCGCGGAAACCCTCGCCGTCGGCCGTCTCGTCGTGGTACATCCCGTCGTAGATACAGCGCCCGAGGTGTTCGGAGAAGTGCCCGTGGAGTGCTGGTTCGATCTCGTCGATACGCGCCTCTGCGTGGACCGTCACTCGCGTGTCTGCCATACACCCTATACTGTTCGGAGGGGGTACAAAAAACTAGATGTAACGGGCGTCGACTGCCGCTGTCGCCCCGGAACCATCGCCGCTGCTCGGCGAAATCTGGACGTTTTACAGCTGTTCGACGGTGTTTTCGAGGGTTCCGACGTTCTCGATCTCGATGGCGATCCGGTCGCCTTCGTGGAGTGTGACACTGTCGGGCGGGATGATCGACGTGCCCGTCAGCAGCACGGAGAGTTCGGGGACTTCGTTGTAGCGGGTGTAGAAGTCGACGAGTTCCTCGCAGGTCCGGACCATCTGGTTCGTGGAAGTGCCCTCCTCGAAGACGGTCTCGCCGTCGCGTTCGATGGTCATGTGCATCTCGACGTCGAGGGGGTCCTCGATGCTCTCGGGCGAGGAGATACACGGCCCGATGGCACAGCTCTTGGCGTAGGTCTTGCTCTGGGGGAGATACAGCAGGTTCTCGCGCTCGATGTCGCGACTGCAGACGTCGTTGCCGACGGTGAAGCCGACGATCTCCTCCCCGTAGAGGACGATCGCCATCTCGGGTTCGGGGACGTCCCACTCGGAGTCGCCGCGGATGCCGACTGTCTCGCCCGGCCCGACCGTCCGGCTGGGCGTCGCCTTGAAGTACACCTCGGGGCGCTCGCCCTCGTAGGCGTTGAGATACGATTCGGCGAGCCCGCCCTCCTCCTGGCGGGCCTCCTGACTGATGGCGTAAGTGACGCCGGCGCCCCACACCTCGTCGGGGTCCAGCGGCCGCACCAGGTCGCCGGCGACCGCGTCCAGGTCGACCGTGGGTGCCCCCTCGACCAGTTTGTCCGCGACGTCGTCGACGGTCCCACTGGTCAGCGACGCCGCCGACGCCAGTTCCAGAAACGACGTCGGCGCGGGTTCGGTCTCCGTGAGGTCGTACGCGGTCGACCCCTGGGCTGCCAGGAGCGACGTGCCCCCGTTTCGCTCGGCTCGGTAGTATCGCATGGGAGCATCTGGCCCGTCGTGTGATAAATAGTTTTTGCTCAGGTCGCCGGACGCCGGGACACTCCGTCCGGCGGGAAGGCGGACGTCTCGTCCGGCTTTATCGGACGGCCGCCGGGCAGTCGAACGGTCACAGCGCCGCCGGGCAGTCGAACGGTCACAGCGCCGCCGGGCAGTCGAACGGTCACAGCGCCGCCGGGCCAGGTCGAGTCGGCTGTGTGGGTGCCGACACCGGGTCGGCCGTCCCGGAGCGGGCGCTCAGTTGTGCTGGAGGTTGACCTCGACGATGTTGGCGGCTCGCTGTACCTCCACGGGGATGGTCTCCTCGAAGCGTTCGTCGCTCACCCGCCGTCGCGGGGCGGAGATACTCAGCGCCCCGACGACCCCGTCGTCGGTCGCGATCGGGGCGGCGACACAGCGGATTCCGGGCAGGCGCTCCTCGTTGTCGATGGCGTACCCGCGCTCGCGGACCCGGTCGAGTTCCGCGAGGAGTTCGTCCCGGTCGGTGATCGTGTTCTCCGTCACCGCGGGGAGCCCGTGTCTGTCGACGATGGCGTCGCGCTCTTCGGCCGGCAACTCGGCGAGGATCGCCTTGCCCATGGCGGTCGTGTGGAGATACACCTCTATCCTCTCGTAGGTGTCGAGGTTGACCGACTCCGCCCCCTTGACCTTGTAGAGGAACACGCCCTTGCCGTTTTCCTCGACCATGAGGTTCGCGTGTTCGCCCGTCTCTCTGGCGAGTTCGCGGACCTCCGACTCGGCGACCTGGAAGAGTCCGAACCGCGACCGGACGTGGCCGCCGACGGTGAGAAAGCGGAGACTGGGGCGATACCGACCGTCCTCGTCGACGAGATACCCCATCCTCGTGAGCGTCGTGAGGTGGTCGTGGACGGTGCTCTCGGGTTCGTCGAACTCGTCGACGACCTCGGATGCCGTCGCCTCGCCGCGGTCGTGGATCGTCTCGAACAGGTCGAAACTGAAGCCGAGAGACCGGATCGACGGGTCGTCGCTCGTGTTCATGGTCACACTGTGGGGGTCTGTGGTAATCGATCGTCCGGACTGATCCGATAATCTCGGACGTCGTTTCGCCGGGAGCGCCGATGTCGTTTCCCCTGGTTTAATGTTCCGGTACGGTGGATCGGCTGGTATGTCGGACGTAACGATCACCGACGTCGAGACGTACCTGGTAGCAAACCCCTGGAAACCCTGGGTGTTCGTACGCCTGGAGACGGACGCCGGCGTGACGGGACTCGCGGAAGCGACGACCCACGACAAACCCCGGACCGTGGCGGCGGCGATCGACGAGATGTCGGACTTCTTCATCGGGCGGGACCCGTTCGACACCGAGTCGCTGTGGCTGGAGATGTACCGCGACGAGTGGTTCTCGAAGAACGTCATCAACACGACGGTCTGTTCGGCCGTCGACATGGCCTGCTGGGACATCAAGGGCAAAGTGCTTGACCAGCCCGTCTACGACCTGCTGGGCGGTCCGGTCCACGGGAAGGAGTTGCGCGCGTACGCGAACGGCTGGTACACCGAGGCCGACGGCGAGCCGGAGGGCTTCGCCCGCGCCGCCGAGCGCGTCGTCGACGACGGCTACGACGCGATGAAGTTCGACCCGTTCGGGACCGCCTGGCAGTCGATGACCACCGAGGAGAAGAACCACGCCGTCGACATCGTCGGCGCCGTCCGCGAGGCCGTCGGGCCCGACGTCGAACTGCTCATCGAGTGCCACGGCCGCTTCTCGGCCGCCCAGGCCGTCGACATCGCGCGCAAACTCGACCAGTTCGACCCGGCGTGGTACGAGGAGCCCTGCCCGCCGGACTCGATCAACAGCCTCGCCGAGGTCGCCCGGAAGTCGCCGATCCCGGTCGTGACCGGCGAGCGCCACATGACCAAACACGACTTCTTCGAGCTGGTCACGCGCACCGACATCGACGTCTTCCAGCCCGACCTGATGAACACGGGCGGGATCACCGAGGGCAAGAAGATCGCCGGCCTCGCCGAGGCCGACCACGTCGACATCGCGCCCCACAACCCCCAGGGGCCGGTCGCCGGCGCCATCTACTCGCACTTCTGTACCTCCATCCCCAACTTCCGCATCCAGGAGATGTTCCAGACCTACGACGAGCCGTGGGTGGACGAACTCCTCGAGGACCCGCTCGTCGTCGAGGACGGCTACGTCCAGGTGCCCGAGGGGCCGGGCTACGGCATCGAACTCGACATGGACGTCGTCGAGGCCCACGAGTACACCGAGGACGCCGTCCACACCATCGACCTCTGGGAGGACGACTGGGAGAAGCGCGCCGACGAACTGCGGTAACGACGACTGCTGTCCCCGGGAGCGCCCGCCCTTTCTCCGAACGTTCTCCGACAATCTCGGACAGGCGAGTCCCCCGTTCGCACGGGTCGCCGACCAGTGTCGACTGTGAGATCCGTGATCGAGGGTGTTCTGTGACTCGTCACGACCCACGTCCGGTCACGTCCGCCCACGGCGTCCGATAATATCGTACGACGACCGGCCCCGAATACCATTACACGAATATCACTGTAATTTCATCGACGTACTACCGGCACACGTGTCGCCGGTGGAGACGCGAACCGGTGACGACGACGGACGGCGCCGGGGTCGAACGCGGTCCAAACGGATTACATCCGTACGCTTGTAATGGGATGGAGGCTCTGTCAGAGAGAGAGACGGGGACCGCGCACGACCAGAGCCTGGACGGCCGGCAACGGGGCTGGATAATGTGCGACTAGCGGTCCGAATAGCGCGCAACCGGATCGTAGGGTACCGTGTATCGAGGCGATGGGACCCTGTACTGATATCGAGTCAGCGACACTCTGTACTGATATCGAACCGGTAGTGCTCTATACGGAACACCGCTGGACCACGCGGGAGGATTACGGGCCGTTCAGTCCTAACGGTGGACGCTCTGGCGTGACGATGGACATCCCACCGGCCGGAACCGCTTGCAATACCGGCGGACCGGCGGCTTCGAGACAGTATTTTTATATCCCGGAAGGGGCCAATGGGTGGTATGGGCGCATCTGAATCGGTTGTCGACACAGTCGAGATAGCCGTCGAGAACGTCGGAGGAATAGACGAGACGAACGTTAGCTTTTCGAGCGGTGTAACCGTGCTGACGGGCAGAAACGCGACGAATCGGACGTCACTGCTCCAGGCGATCATGGCGGGACTGGGGAGCGACGACGTCTCCCTGAAAGGCGACGCCGACGAGGGTCACGTCGAACTCACGGTCGGCGACGAGACCTACACCCGGACGCTTCGCCGGCGCAACGGCGAGATACACACGAGCGGCGACCCCTACCTCGAGGATTCGACGCTCGCGGACCTGTTCGTCTTCCTGCTGGAGTCAAACGAATCCCGGCGCGCGGTGGAACTGGGCGGCGACCTCCGGGAGATCATCATGCGGCCGGTCGACACGGCGGCGATCGAAGACGAGATCGCCGACCTCCAGGACGAACGCGACGAGGTCGAACACCGACTCGACGAGCTCAAGTCGCTCCAGCGGCAACTCCCCGACCTCGAACGCCGCCAGGGGGAGCTCGAAGACGAGATCGACGAGACCGAAGACGAACTCGCCGAGGTCAGGGAGGCCATCGCGGACGCCGACCAGGAGGTCGGGACGCCCCGGGAACAGGAGGCCGAACTGGAGTCGGCGCTGGAGGAGTTCCGCGAGGCGCGTTCGGACCTGGAGGATACGCGCTACAACGTCGAATCCGAGCGCGAGAGCATCGCGGCGCTCGACGAGGAGATAGACCAGCTCGAAGGTGAACTCGAAGGGTTGCCCGAAGCACCGATGTCGGAGGTCGGCGACGTCGAAAGCAGGATCGAGGAACTGCGCGAGCGCCGCGAATCGCTGGACGCGACGGTGACCGACCTCCAGAAGGTCATCCAGTTCAACGAGGAGATGCTGGAGGGGACGAGTTCGGAGATCGTCGCCGCGCTCCGCGACGGGGACGACGGCGCCGTCACGGACAGACTGGTCGACGACCAGGTCGTCTGCTGGACCTGCGGGAGCGAGGTCGACAGTACCTCCGTCGAGTCGACGCTCGACCGGATGCGCGAGTTGCGCCAGGACAAACTCGCCGAGCGCCGCGACGTCCAGTCGGACATCGACGACTACAAGACCGAGAAGGCGACTTACGAGGAGCAGCGCCGCCAGCGCTCCCAGCTCGAACGGCGACTCGAGGCGGCCACCGAGGAGCGCGAGCGCCGCCAGGAGCGCCTCGAAGAACTCGAAGTCGAGCGCGAGCGCCTCGACGAGCGGATCGAAGACCTCGAAGACGAGGTCGAACGGCTCCAGGACGAGACCCAGAGCGAACTGCTGGACCTCCACACCGAGGCCAACGAACTGGAGTTCGAGCTCGAACAGCTCCGGAACGAACTCGACGAGGTCGAGAGCGAACGCGACCGCATCGAGTCCGAGGTCGACGGCCGCGCGGACCTCCAGGCCCGCCGGGACGAGATCGCCGACGAGATCGCCGACCTGCGGACCCGTATCGACCGCATCGAGGGCGAGGCCGTCGACCAGTTCAACGACCACATGGAGTCGGTCCTGTCGATCCTCGACTACGACAACCTCGAACGGATCTGGATCGAGCGCAAACAGCAGACTGTCACCCAGGGCCGCTCGACGACCGAGGAGACGGTGTTCGACCTCCACGTCGTCCGGAGCACCGCCGACGGGACGACCTACGAGGACTCCGTCGACCACCTCTCCGAGAGCGAACGCGAGGTCACCGGTCTCGTCTTCGCGCTGGCGGGCTACCTGACTCACGACATCCACGAGGTCTGTCCGTTCCTCCTGCTGGACTCCATCGAGGCCATCGACTCCGACCGGATCGCCCGCCTCGTCGACTACGTCGCCGACTTCCCCGAGTACGTCGTCGTCGCACTGCTGCCCGAGGACGCACAGGCGCTCGACGACGACTACCAGCGCGTCACCGAGATCTGAACGGACCCGAACCGGTCTCCGGGACCCGGATACTTCCCCGTCGCTGGTCGGCGCTGTTCCGGTGTATGCCTGTGGCGTTCTGGAAGTCGTCTCGCTTCGCTCCGCCGAACTCCGGCAGCGGTTCCGGAGAGTTTCCGGTCCTATTCTGTCGAAATGAATAGTGTTCTTCCGAATATGGCCACCGTTCCGTATCGCTTTCTCGCGAGTGATCTGCCGGACGTCGTCGACCCGTATATCCGGCCAGTCGCCCCTCGGTCACCGATTCGCAGACATTAACTCGGAATCGAATAAATACCTTCAAATGTACCTGTCCGTCATCTTCTCCGTCATCTGTTCTGTCCACTACTATATAGGAACGGCTCTGCGTGTCGCAACCGGCGGAACGGTGTGTGCAGAATATTCGAATGATCGTCGAATTACACCCATTTTTTCACAATATATTCATTAAATAGACGTATTTTGGTGCGTGAACGAGGATCTTCATAGTAACACTCGCAGGCCGTACCGACCGGCATCCGTCGATCCCGCGGGCTACAGACGATACCGGATCCGGATGTATACAAATTCGAGAATACACACAGAGGTGAGATTTAGGCGTCGTTCGGACACACAGTCAGCCCAGGCGGCGACGGAGTCGGCCGGTCCACCGGCGGAGACCGAGGCCGGCCCAGCGGAGTTCGAGGCCGACCCAGGTGAGGCCGGCGAGGAGTGCGGCCCCGCCGAAGACGACGTCGTGGAACCGGAGCCAGGAAGGGCCGGCGAACAGGATGCCGTTGACGGCGAGACTCGGAACCAGTTCCTTGAGCGTCAGCCAGACGAGGTCGACCGGGCCGTCGTCGGGCGGGAGGACGACCCGGGTGGCGTCACCGCCCGTGACCCACGCGACGAGCGAGAGCGGACCGCCACTCCCGGTGCTCGCGTTCCCCTCGCGGATGCGCGCCATGCTCTGACCGCCCGCGCTCTCGTCACCGGTCCCGAGACGTTCGGCCTCGTAGGGCATCCCGACGGTGACGCTCCAGACGACGGTCCCGTTCGGGGCGACTTCGGCGACGCGGTCGCCGTGCGTGTCGGTCACGAGCGTGTTCGTGCTGGGGAGGCGGTCGGCGTCGCGGGGCCACTGGACGCGACTGTCGCGCCAGCCCCAGGTGCGGCGCCACTCGCCGTCGGGACCCGTCGTCGGTTCACCGGTCTCCGGGTCGACGCGCTGGTATTCCAGGACGCGACTGTTCTCCGAGTCGGCGACCAGAATCGCGGGGCCGCCCTCGCTCGGCGGGATGTAGTCCGGATTGTGCTGTTCGTAGAGGATGCTGTAGTCGTCTTCGCCCCCGAGCGTCCAGTTCTCCTCGACGCCCTCGCCGGGTTCGACGAAGACGACCTGGTCCATGTTGCGGACGCTGGCCATGATCCGACCGTCGGCGAGCACCTCGACGTCGTTGACGTGCGTCCAGTCACCCGGCTGGCCGCCCGCGCTCGGGTCGAACGTCTGGTTGGCGTGCCACTCCCAGGTGGTCTCGTTCGTCCGCGTGTCGACGACGCGGACGCTGTCACGGACGATGTCGGCGATCGCGAGGTGAGTCTCGTTGACGCGGTCGATATCGTGCCAGCGGCCGGAGACGATCTGGGGCGTGACCTCGCCGTACACTTCCCGGTCGACCCCGGTCGTGAGGTTCACCCGGCGAAAGACGTTGTAGGTACAGCGCTCGGTACCCACCGAGGCACAGTCCGCACCGTTGAGATGCCGGGAAGCGACGTACTCGACGGTACTTCGCTCGCCGGGCACGGGGTCGACGTCGAAGTAGACCCGGTAGGTGTCGTCGTAGTAGAGCACCTCGCCCGCCTCGGAGAAGGCGACGAGTTCGGCCTGTTCGTTCGAGACGTAGAACCCCTGCGTCGCGACGACGGTGACGTTCCCGACGTCGTCGCCGGGGTCGAGTCGCGTCCGGTTGGCGCGGGTCTGGAGGCTCGGCGGTTCGTCCTCGGGCGTCGCTGTCGTCCCAGTGTCGTCACCGGCCGGTGTTCCGTCGCCGTAGCCGGCGGATTCGTCGGGCCCAGTTCCGAGCCCAGGGGCGACGGTCGACGCGGGAGGGCCACCGGAGCCTCCGTCCGCGGCACCCTGTCTCTCGGCGATGTTGGGCTGGGCCGTCGCGTAACTCGACGCCACGGCGCCCGCAGACAGGAGTACCACGACCGCGAGGAGGGCGCGGAGCGACCGTTTCGAGGGGGCCATCGTCTCTCCAATGTGAAAGGGACGATTAAGAGTCTTTAGGTGTCGCGAGCGGGTCGAGTTCCAGCCGGTTCGCGACGAGTTCCATCAACGTCCGGAGGTTCGCGGTGTCGTCGCGGTTGTACGAGACCAGCGTCTCCAGGGCGTTCTCGTCGCCACGCTGGTACTCCCGCCAGAGTCGGACGGCGTCCTCTCCGGAGAGGTCGGGCCGGTCGCGGTCGATCCCCACGTCGCGCTCGATGGCTTTCAGTCCGCCCGTCAGGTCGAGACGCCGGCAGGGGTACATGAGGTCGACGTGTGGCGCCTCGACCGAGACGTCGAAGGCCGATTCGAGGAAGGGGACGTCGAAGCGCTTGCCGTTGAAGGTCACGAGCAGTTTCGCGTCGTCGAGTTCGCGCTGGAGGCGGTCGGCGGTGAGGTCGCGGTCGGCGACGAGCGTCGTCGTCTCGCCCGCCCGGTGACAGCTCACCACGGTCACGTCGTGGTGACGCTGGTCGAGGCCAGTGGTCTCGATGTCGAGAAAGCAGGTTTCGGCCCGGAAGTTGTCGTAACATCGCCAGTGACAGCCCGAGGGGAACGTCTCGCGGAAGTAGCGGGCGTCGCCGTCGTCGAGGCGCTCGCGTGCGGTGTCGACGAACTGGTGGATCCGTTCGGCTTTCCGGTCGCCGACGACGTGCCCGTCGAACTCCTCCCAGGTCGTGACTCCGGCCTCCCAGAGGCGTCGCTCGGTCGTCTCGCCGACCCCCTCGACCGGGATGAAGCTGTTCTCGATTCGCACGGGCGTCTCTCGGAGCGGCCCCCTCAAGACTCTTGCTGTCGGTCGAGCGAAAACGGGAGGTGACTGTCGACCGGGCGGGGACGGAAGCCACTGTCGACCGGGCGGGGACAGGACCCGGCCGTCGATCCGACTGAGGGCGGGACTTATACGGCAGTCGTCCCTAGAGCGGGCGATGGGACGGCGCCGGTCGAACGCGCGCGTGGGTGCGGTGCTGGTAGCGCTGCTGGTCGTGCTGGCGGGCTGTAACGGGCTGGTTCCGGCGGGGTCGGGGTCGGAGTCGACGCCCCGCGAGACGCTGACGGCGGCGCCGCTCGGGACGCCGGTCGAGACGGGGACGGCGACGCCACAGCCGACGACGTTCGACTGGTTCGTCGACAACGGCAGCGTCGACATGGACGCGCTGCTGGTCAGACACACGCGGACGCTCGGCAACCGGTCGTTCGTGCTGGTGTGGACCCGTCGGGCGACCGGCGGGAGCGGCACCGTCGGCGAGAACTTCCGCCACCGCATCGCCGTCGAGAACGACTCCACGTTCAGCCGGCGCGAGACGGGGACGTTCACCGACGGCGTCGACGAGACGTACATCGACCCCAGCGGCGTCTACCGGCGGGTCGAGTCGGCCAACGGTACCGTCCGGACCACGGCGTTCCCGGGGAGCACGACCGGCGCACGGACGCGTTTTGCCCTGCTGGCCGGCTCGGTCGCCGAGTTGCGGGTCGACCCCGAGGGTGCCAGACTCGGTATCGCCGAACGCGGCGGGACGCGGTACCTCCAGCTCTACTCGACGCGGCCGCCGGAGTATCTCGTCTCTATCTACCAGGACTACGAGTTCCGGAACTTCAGTTCGACCGTCTGGGTCCACCCCGACGGCTACGTCCGCACCGTCCAGTTCGAGTTCACGCTCGTCAGGGATGGCCAGCGCATCGCGATCACGGAACGCTACACCTACTCCGGGGTCGGCGAGACCACGCTCGAACGCCCCGCGTGGGCCGAGGGACTCGACCCCGTGGACTGGCGTGACGCGACCGGCGCGAACGGGACCGTCACGCCGACACCCGTCGGGACCGGAACGCCTTCGCCCACACCCGCAGGAACCGGAACGCCGACACCCGTCGGGACGTCGGTGGGGACGGCGAGCGCCACACCGTCAGACGGCTGACTCTGTTGCCCCGACGCTACCGGGCGTTCACCACTCGGCGACGCTGCCGTCGTCGTGGCGCCAGACGGGGCTGTGCCAGTCCTCGGTACTACCCGCGCGGTCGCGGACGACCGACTCGTCGATCTCGACGCCGAGGCCCGCTCCATCGGGGAGGTCGACGTAGCCGTCCTCGAACGCGAAGACCGAGGGGTCCTCGAGGTAGGCGAGTTCGTCGACCCCCTCGTTGTAGTGGATGTCGAGGCTCTGTTCCTGGATGAGCGCGTTGGCGGCGACGGCGTCGACCTGCACGCAGGACGCGAGGGCGATCGGTCCGAGCGGGCAGTGGGGTGCCACCGCCACGTCGTAGGCCTCGGCCATCGCCGCGATCCGCTTGACCTCGCTGATCCCCCCGGCGTGAGAGAGGTCGGGCTGGATCACGTCGACGGCGCCGTCCTCGAACAGTTCCTTGAAGTCCCACCGCGAGTAGAGCCGCTCGCCCGTGGCGATGGGCGTCGAGGTGTGGTTCGCGACCTCGGGCAGGGCGTCCTCGTGGCCCGGCGCGACCGGTTCCTCGACGAAGAAGGGGTCGTGGACTTCGAGCGCGGCGGCGAGTTTCTTCGCCTGTGATTTGGCGACGCGGCCGTGGAAGTCGACGCCGATGTCGACCTCGTTACCGACGGCCTCGCGGACGGCACCCAGTCGGTCGACGGCGGCCTCGACGGCCGCGGGGTTCTCGACGCGGCGGGTCTCCGGGACGGCGTTCATCTTCAGCGCGCTGAAACCGGCCTCGACCTGCTGGGCGGCCTGTTCGGCCACGTCGGCCGGCCGGTCGCCGCCGATCCACTGGTAGACGCGGATCCGGTCGCGTGCCGGCCCACCCAGGAGTTCGTAGACCGGGACGTCCAGGGCCTTGCCCTTGATGTCCCACAGCGCCTGGTCGACGCCCGCGATGGCCGACATGAGGACGGGGCCGCCACGGTAGAATCCACCGCGGTACATCGTCTGCCAGTGGTCCTCGATCCGGCGCGGGTCCTCGCCGAGCAGGTACGTCTCGAACAGTTCCTCGACGGCGGTCTCGACGGTCCGGGCGCGCCCCTCGACGACGGGTTCGCCCCAGCCGACGAGGCCCGTGTCGGTCTCGACGCGGAGGAAGAGCCACCGCGGCGGCACGCGGAACAGTTCGTAGTCGACTATCTCCATACCCTCGCTATCGACCCCCACTGCCAAAGTCGACCCGGTTCCGGAAGCGAACCCGGCCCCCGATCCGGACTCGAACCCGCCCCCAGTCGCGCCAGTTAGGCGGATGGTATACGCGAGTTACCGAAGTTCTTTTTCGCCGGCGAGTTAATTTCTCAGTATTTAGCATGAAAAGAACTATGCCCGGGCACGGGGTACGAAGGGACGAACACAATGATACACGTGGGCGTCAACGGCTACGGGACGATCGGCAAGCGCGTGGCCGACGCAGTCGGGGCCCAGCCGGACATGGCGGTCGCGGGTGTGGCGAAGACGAGTCCGAACTTCGAGGCCGGGGTCGCGGCCGACCGCGGCTATCGGCTGTACGCGCCGGCCGAGCGCACCGGTGCGTTCCGCGAGGCGGGCTTCGACGTCGCCGGGACGGTCGACGACATGATCGACCGCAGTGACGTCGTCGTCGACGCCACACCGAGCGGGATCGGCGCCGAGAACAAATCCCGGTACGAGCGCCACGACACGCCCGCGCTCTTCCAGGGCGGCGAGGACGCCGACGTGGGCGAGGCGAGTTTCGTCGCCCGCGCGAACTTCGACGACGCCCGCGGTGCCGACTACGTGCGGGTCGTCTCCTGTAACACGACGGGACTCTCGCGGGTGTTCGCACCCCTCGACGATAGCTACGGTATCGACCGTGCCCGCGTGACGCTCGTCCGCCGCGGGGGCGACCCGGGCCAGACCGACCGCGGGCCGATCAACGACACCATCCCGAACCCGATCTCGGTGCCCTCACACCACGGCCCCGACGTGAAGACGGTGCTCCCGGACGTGCAGGTCGACACGATGGGGATGAAGGTCCCGACGACGCTGATGCACACCCACGCGGTCAACGTCACGCTGGAGAGCGAACCCGACACGGCCGAGGTGCGTGACCTGCTGGAAGATGAGTCGCGGGTGTTCGTCCTCCCCGAGGGACTCGGCGTCGACGGCGCCGGCAAACTCAAAGAACTCGCGATGGACGCCGGTCGCCCGCGCGGGGACTGCTGGGAGAACTGCCTCTGGGAGGAGTCGCTCACCGTCGAAGGGAGCGAACTCTACTTCTTCCAGGCGATCCACCAGGAGGCCGACGTCGTCCCCGAGAACGTCGACGCGCTCCGGGCGGTGACCGGCCTCGCCGACCGCGAGGAGAGCATGGAACTGACCGACGAGACGCTCGGAATCGACGGCGAGCTGGGGCGGTCGCTCTACCGGAACGAACCCGCACAGCCCGCTGTCGCCGACGGCGGGAACGGCTGCGAAGACTGAGCGGTTCTCCGCCGACGACTACGTGGACCGAGCGATCCTCGATTTTACCGGAGTTCGAACCGGTCGAACTCGTCCGTCTCGGTGTCCAGCACCACCGCGTAGGGTGCGTCGGGTGCGGCGTCGATGGGGATGCCACCCGGATTGATACGGACGGTGTCGCCGCGCTGTTCGTGGGCGAACTCGTGGGTGTGCCCCGAGAAGACGTAGTCGTAGTGGCCACAGTCGACCAGCGCATCGACGATAGCGCCGCTCGTGCCGTGATAGACGGCGATCTCGGCCCCGCCGAAGGTCAGTTCGGCAAGTTCGCCGTGGTAGGTGCCGAACTCGCCGACCACGTCCTGCAGTGCCCACTCGCCGTCGTTGTTGCCCCGTACCGCGTGGAACTCGACACCCACGTCGAACGCTGCCGCCGAGAACGGTGCGACGAAGTCGCCACAGTGGACGACCGCGTCGACGTCCTCGCGCTCGAAGACGTCCACCGCTTCGTCGACGATGTCCGTGTTGTCGTGCGTGTCCGAGACGATTCCCAGGTGCATGACTGTGGAGTTTGGCCGGCCGGGGTATCAACGTGTTCCCGAGCGAGGGTCCGTCGTCGAACCGGCCATCAGCCGTTGACCTCCTCACTTGTCGGCTTGTAACGACCGTTCGGTGTTCGCGACCGCGACGCAATTATCTCAGCGTCGCTCAGCACGAGCCCGGTATCGAGCAGAGATGCGTGTCCTGGATCAGGCCTCGTTCGAGGGAGCGTAAATCCGAATCTCTTCGGGGGTGATGACCACCTGACGACTCCAGATCAGGGTGCAAAGATACAGATGGTGGCCGGATGACCACTGGAGGTCCTCGAAGACGTCCGTATTGACCCAGTCCACGAGCGTAGTCGGCCTGTCAAAGACGTCGATATTTGCCGCGAGAAAGGCGTTCACAACTGCTTCGTCCATTTGCTCATCACTACTGCGCGAGTAGGCAACGACGAGGGGCAACTCCTCCTCGTCCAGTAGTGGTAAGACAACCATTACTATAAGATTACATTCCAGAGTAATGTGATCGTCGAATTTGATCTATCCTGTCTGTTTTGAGAAAGTGAGTGACTCCGGTTTGGAACACCGACCATCTGCTTCGCACTGAGTGGGAGATCTCAGCCGGACTGAGCGGTAACCCATTGACACAGGCGTGAAAGGGTGTCGTACAGCGGTTCCATACCCGTTCTTCGCTCCCCCGATCTGCTCAGTAGAGGCCATCTTTTTCCCGCTCGGGTGTCCTCGCTCACTGGGTTCGCTGCGGGCACCACTCCCGGCAAAAACATGGGTGAAAAAGGCCGCCTCCGCCGTCTTCGACGGCTCCGGCGGGGTCTCGCGGAGTGCGACGACGCGAGGCTCGTCAGAGTCCGCTCTGACGGCGAAACGCCTCGCTTCGTCCTCGTGAGCGAAGCAAACGAGGGCTCGGAAGTGCTCGCTCTTCCGGCGCTCGGCGTACGTTCGTGGATAGCGCAATCGTTCAATACGCACACCTACTGAACAGAGGATTCGTACCCAACGGTTCCGAAATCGATCACCCAGTGATTCTATGCCACCTTAACAGGCGTCAGAGATACGTGGCGTGCGGGGTTCTCCACACGCTGGCCCGTGCTACTCCGAGGACAGAACGTCGACGGCGACGAGTTCGGCGCCGGTCAGCGCGCGGATGTAGGCGCCGCCGGCGATCGAGACGTGTCCGAAGTCGTCCTCGCTCATGTCGTACATTTCGATGGCCCGGGAGGTATCTCCCCCACCGACGACGGAGAAACAGTCCGTCTCGGCGATGGCTTCGAGGACCGACACCGTCCCCACGGAGAAGCGTTCGTCCTCGAAGACGCCGAGCGCGCCCTTGACGAAGACGGCCTCGGAGTCGCGGATGGTCTCGGCGTACGACTGGGCGGTGTCGCTCCCGACGTCCAGGAACGAGACCGCTTTCTCCTCGATGTCCTCGACGTCGATTTCGGCCCGCTCGCCGCCGTCGTCCTCGTAGGCCATGTCGACGGCGAGGGTGATCTGGTCGCCGCGCTCGTCGACGATCTCCTCTATCAGTTCCTGGTTGGCCTCCCACTGGCTGTCGTAGAGGTCCGCCTCGGGGTCGAGGTCGAATCCCACGGGGTAGCCCGCGGCGCGCAGGAAGAGTTCGCCGGCGATGCCACCCAGCAGGAAGTCGTCGACCTTGTCGCCGAGGTGGGACATGACGTCGATGACGTCCGTCGCTTTCGTGCCGCCGACGGCCATCGTCACCTGCCCGTCGAACTCGCGGGCCGCGATGGCGGTGTTTGCCTCGTACTCGGTCTCCATCACGCGCCCGGCGTAGGCCGACACGACGAGCGGGAACCCGACGAGCGAGGCGTGCGAGCGATGTGCGGCGGAGTAGGCGTCGTTCACGTAGGCGTCGAACTCCGGCGCCAGGGTCTGGACGAACTCCGTCTCGGCTTTGACCTCGGGTTCTTCCTCGGGCAACTCCTCCTCGCACATCCGCGTGTTTTCCAGCAGGAGAACGTCACCGGCTTCGAGATCGCGGATGGCAGCGAGTGCGTCCGCGCCGTAGGTGTCCGCGACGAAATCGACCGGGTGGTCGACGTGTTCGCTCAGGATGTCGGCGTGCTGTTCGAGCGAGACGAACGTGTCCCGACCGGGCCGACCCTGGTGGGCCATCAGTGCGACCGCGAAGCCCCGGTCGACGAGTTCGCGCACCGTCTCGGCGTGGCGCGAAAAGCGGCGGTTGTCCTGGACAGTGCCGTCCTCGACCGGGGAGTTGAGATCGAGGCGGACGAGGACGCGCTGGCCGTCTGCGAGGTCGTCGAGGGTCTTGAACGCGGGCATGGGTTTCTATCGAGAGGTGGGCCGGTGGCGAGAAAAAACCGCGTGGTCCGACGGCGTGCCCGACACACGGTCTGCGGACTCGTCGGGCCGGGAGGCGGGTGACTCGTCGGGCCGGGAGGCGGGTGACTCGTCGGGCCGGGAGGCGGGTGACTCGGCAGGCCGAGAGGCGGACCGCTCGTCGGGCCAGCAGGCGGACTACTCCTCAGGAAAGCAGGCGGACGACGAGCCAGACGAGCACGCTACCCGCCAGCGCGCCAACGCCGGCGAGGAGGGCGACGCCGACGGCGCTCCCGGTCAGTGTCGACCCCGCGAACGCCCCCACTGCGCTACAGAGACCCACCACCAGCGGCGTCAGGTTCCCGTCGGCCGCTCTGCTCCCGACTGCCGAACGGAGTCGCTCGCGCATCGACATCGTCTGTGATTCGGTACCACGCCTGGAAAACGCTTGTGTTCCATCCGACACGTCTTCGGACTGTCGCGGTCGCCCACGACGGTGAGAAGCCATGGACGACGAACTCGCGGCCATCCTCGACGACCTGCACGAACTGGGGTACGAGTCAATCGAACCCATCGAGGACTTCGACGGCGAAGCGAGCGGTGTCGTCGCCCTCCCCGAGGAACACCGCCGTGACCCGGCGACCGGTTGGCGGCGACTCGTTCCCCGTGTCTACTGCAACGCAGGGGATCCCGACCTAGTGCCCGACGACCTGCGAGACGTCGTCGAGGGGTACGGCTGGACCGTCCAGGCGATGGGCCGCGACGCTGACACTGTCACCGTCGTTATTTCGGAGCACGGCGTCTGACGTGGGCGTTCCCGGTGAAACTGACAGCCCAGTTGCGCCCGGTGAAACTGACAGCCCAGTTGCGCCCGGTGAAACTGACAGACAGATCCGCCCGCCGAAACTGACAACCCGGCGCGCGCTGTCGAGCGCGTTTATGCGCGAGATGACACCGTGCGAGGGACCAGTAGCGCAGGAGCGAAGCGACGAGCAACGCAAGAGGCTGGGGAGGCGTGAGGCTGTCGCGGTGCGGTGCTGTGCGGGGCGGTTGCGGTGTGGGGCGGTTGCGGTGCGGTGCTGTCCCTGGCGGACTGAAAGGGCGAGGGACGCTCGCGGCGAACGCGTAGTCGTCTCAGCGACCCCTATCCGTGCGGGCGGTGCTGAGAGCACGGATATGTCGCTGAGCGACCGCGAGCGTGCCGAGGGCTTTCAACCGTCACTGTGAGTAGCGGTCGAAACACCAGCTAGCGATCCTCTCAAAGACTTTCAGTTCCCTCCTGCGACAGCAACCGCACTCGACAAGATTCGACGAAAGCCCTCGACGCGCTCGCGGTCGCTGAGCGGGATATCTTCGCTCGAACAGCCCCACCGCCCCGCACTCGCTCAGATAGTTGCCCGCTCAGGCGACTGAAGGCCTTCGGCCCGCGAGCCCGTCTCGCCCTTTCAGTCCGCCAGGGACAGCACCGCACCGCAACCGCCCCGCACAGTACCGCACCGCGACAGCCTCACGCCTCCCCAGCCTCTTGCGCTCCTCGCTTCGCTACGCTCGCTGCGGTGCTCATCCCTCGCGCGATGTCCTCCTCGCGCATGAAAGCGCGAGACAGCGCGCGCCGTGTACTGGTTTTCACGTGTCGAAACGATGTGCGAGGGCGAGAAAGCAGAGCCGAAGACAGAAAAACAGACGCCTAGTTCTCGGTGATGTACTCGGCGACGTCGAGCATGCGGTTGGAGAAACCGAACTCGTTGTCGTACCAGGTCAGCACCTTCGTCAGGCCGTTGACCACGTTCGTCGATTCGAGGTCGACGTACGTCGAGTAGGGTACACCCAGGATGTCCGAGGAGACCACTTCGTCGTCGGTCACGCCGAGGACACCCTCCAGTTCGCCGCTGGCGGCCTCGCGGAACGCGGCGTTGACGTCGCCCTCCGTGACGTCGGCTTCGAGGTCGGTGACGAACTCGGTGATCGAGCCGTTCGGAACCGGGACGCGGATGGCCATGCCGTCGAGTTTCCCGTCGAGTTCCGGGAGGACCTCGGTAGCGGCCTGTGCGGCGCCCGTGCTCGTCGGGACGATGTTCTCCGCGGCCGAGCGCCCGCGGCGGGTCTTGGCCTTGGGGCCGTCGACGAGGTTCTGCGAGCCGGTGTAGGCGTGGACCGTCGTCAGCTGGCCCGAGACGATGCCGAACTCCTCGTCGAGCACCTTCGCGACGGGCGTGATGGAGTTGGTCGTACAGGAGGCGTTGGAGACGACGTCCTCGCCGTCGTACTCGTGGTGGTTGACGCCGTAGACGAGCTGTGGGACCGGTCTGTCGCCCTTGGGGGGCGCGGATATGAGCGCCTTGTCCGCACCCGCGGCGAGATGCTGGCTGGCGTCCTCGTAGGTGCGGAAGATACCCGTACACTCGAAGGCGACGTCGACGTCCAGTTCCTCCCAGGGCAACTGGGTGGGGTCGGTCTCCTCGTGGATCTCCGCCGAGAAGTCCGTCCCCTCGACCGTGAGTTCGCCGTCGCTCAGGTCGACACCCTCGAGGTTGCCCATGACGGTGTCGTAGCGGGCGAGATACTCCATGTCCTCGTCGTCCATGACGTCGTTGATGCCGACGATCTCGATCCGGGGGTCGACCAGCGAGGCGCGGAGTACGTTGCGCCCGATACGGCCGAACCCGTTGAGTCCGACCCGGACCGTGTCAGTATCGCTCATGGGCAAATTGACTCCCGATGCGAGTATAGTGCTTTCGACTCCGGCGACCACGCCCGTCGAAAGCACTACAGGCGTACGACGAACTGGCGCTCCCTGCCGGTGCTCTCAGTCGGTGCTCTCGGCCGGCGCTCCCTGACGGTGCTCTCGGCCGGCGCTCCCTGACGGTGCTCTCGGCCGGCGCTCCCTGACGGTGCTCTCGGCCGGCGCTCTCGACCAGCCGGAGCGGCTCTCTCTCCGCTCCGCTACTCGACTTCGATCCGGCGCGGTCCCGATTGGCGTTCGTCGGCGTGCTCACGGAGTCGCTCGACGCGCTCGTCGGTCGCGGGGTGCGTCGAGAGCAGGCGCAGGAGGACGTCGTCTTCCTCGCCGCGGACGTACAGTTGCGAGCGAAGCCACCGCCCCGGGTCGGTCGCCCGCTCGATCTTCCGGAGTGCCCGCGCCAGCGCGAGCGGGTCGCCGGTCACCGTCGCCGCGCGGTCGTCGGCCGCGAACTCCCGCCGCCGCGACAGCGCGAGGAGTCCCAGCGTCAGTGCGAACAGTCCCGCCGAGACGCCGGTCTCGACCACGCGACGGACCAGCCCCGGGATCGTCCGTTCCCACTCGTGGGGCCGGCCGCGGAGCCACGCCAGCCCGCGTGCGAACCCGGTCGTCAACACGAGCACCGGGAGGATCGCGAGCAAGACGACGCTCGAGAGCGTCTGGAGCGCGCTGAAGCCGAAGGTCTGGACGAGGCTGTCGCGGTTGTCGATGTGGGCGAGTTCGTGGGCGAGGATGGCCGACAGTTCATCGAGCGTGAGCAGCCTGAACAATCGCCGGTCGACGACGACCACGCCCCGGCCGAGGCCGCCACCGAGCGCGAAGGCGTTGGGCTGGCCGACGTCACCGACGAGGAGGTGTGGCTCGTCGATCCCCAGTTCGTCGCTGTAGGCCGACAGCCGCCGATAGAGCGCCGGCGCGCGCTCGGGAGAGAGTTCCCACGCCCGGACGCTCCTGAGGAGGCGGGCGGTCCCGACCTGGTAGCTGACGTACGCCGAGAGCAGCGTCGCGATCGCGAGACTCACCAGGAGCGTCCCCAGCGAGGGGCGCACGGCCCAGACGGCCTCGACGAGGAGGTAGACGAGGTAGGCGGCCGCGAGATAGACGGCCAGCGTCGTCAGGCCCACGACAGCCATCAGGACGCGGAGGGCCGGGCGACGCATACCCGACGGTGGGCGGGCCACGCCCAAAACGGTTGCCGACGGGGACGCCGGATCCGAGCGGGGTACAGGCATCCCGACCGGTGTCGACGAGAACGATTCAGCACCCTCTTGGTTCCCGAAGGGGTAGTTCGGTGTATGCTGGATCTGGACGACGGCGATCAGATACTGAATATCGTCGGGGTGGTCCTGGTGGTCGGGCTAGTGATCGCGGTGGGCGTGCTCGCGCTCAACTTCGACCCGCCCGAGGACGACCCCGCACCCGGCGGTAACTGGTCGATCGAGCGGGTCAACGACACCCACGTCCAGATCACCCGGACCGACGGTGAACCGATCCCCGCCGACCAGATGCAACTGGCGATCGACGGCGTCCAGCGAAACGTCGACTGGACCGACCCGGTCGTCCCCGGTGCGAGTGTGACTATCACCGCCAACGAAGGCGTCCGTGTCCGCATCGTCTGGGCCGGCGAACGCGGCAACCGCCAGACCCTCGAGAGCTGGCGCGTGTAAATGGCTCGCTTCGCTCGGCATTTGAAGTGGCCTGCGCCGGCCACGTTCGGACTGCGAGCGCGCTCGCAGCCCTCGTAGTCGGCTGGTTTGGGCTTCAACGATGTCGAACGAGTGCGGCGCTGAAACCGGCAGGTCCCAGGGGAGCACGAGCGACGTGGCCGGCGCGGTAGCACCGCTCCCGTCGACGACTGAGAACTGGACGGCCCCGCCGGACTCGACCGTGTTCTCGTAGAGGGTGTCCGGGCCGACGCGCGGACTGCCCCAGTCCGGTACGGACCGCGCCGGCCCCATCGCCGTCTCCCACAGAGACAGATATTTATCCCGAACTCCCCAGGTTAAGGGAAATGGGGGACGAAGTTTCGAGCATCACCGTCGTCGGCGGTGGGGACGCGGGACTCCTCGCCGCGCTCGCGCTCCGCAAGGTGAACCCGGACCTGGACATCGCCGTCGTCGACGACTTCCGCGAGCCGCCGACGGAGGTCGGCCAGGGGACTTTTCAGTCGATCGTCCCGCTGTTGCACGACGTCCTCGGGATCGACGAGGGGCGGTTCCTCCGCGAGGTCAAGCCCGTCTGGAAGGCGTCGTCGTACTTCCGGGACTGGTGTGGCTACGACCCGTTCCACTACGCCTTCGACATCCGGTCGGTCAAACCGGAACCGGACGACCCGAACTCCGTCGAGTCGCTGTATCACTACTACGAGACGGGGGACATGTCGACGCCGGCCGAGGGACTCGTCGAACACGGGAAGACGCCGCTGGTCTACTCGCCCAGCCAGGATTCCTACGTCATGTACCCGAACATGGCGTATCACCTGAGCGTCGGTCGCTTCAACGAGTTCCTCCGGACGCTCTGTGAGGAACGGAACGTCCCGCTCGTCGACGACCGGATCACCGACGTCGAGACGACCGCCGACGGGGGCCGCATCGAGGCCGTCCACGGCGCGTCCGGCGCGACCTACGAGGCCGACCTCTACGTCGACTCGACGGGATTCAAACGCCTCCTGATGGGCGAACTCGACGCCGCCTACCGCAGTTTCGACATCCCACTCGACACCGCCGTCCGGGCCGCCGCCGACCGCCCCATCGAGGACATCGTCCCCGCGACCGTCCTGGAGACGGGCGAACACGGCTGGTTCTGGCAGATCGACACCTACGACGCCCGGAGTCTGGGCTACGTGTTCAGTTCCGACCACGTCTCCGACGAAGACGCCCTCGCGGAGTTCCGCGCCCACCGAGACGAGGACCTGGGCGAGGTCGACTACTACCGGTTCGACTCGGGCTTTTACGAGGAGACGTGGGTCGGCAACTGCGTCGCGACCGGCAACGCACAGGGGTTCATCGAGCCCCTCCAGGCGACGTCGCTGACCACCCACCTCAACACCGCGTTGCGACTCTCGCGACGGCTCGCCGCCCGGGGGCGGATCAACGACGCCGGGTTCCGGGAGTCGTACAACCGGTACGTCCGTGGCAGCTGGAACTCCGTCTACGACTTCATCAGTATCCACTATCGCTTCGCCGACGGCGACAACGGGTTCTGGGAGGAGATGCAGTCGATCCCGATAAGCGACCGCGTCCGCGACTACATCGACTACTACGACGCGAACGGGTTCGAGCTGTTCGACTCCGAACTCGTCACCGAGGAGGGCAGCCAGCGCGGGATGCTCGCCTTCCCGACGTCGAGTCTCTACTTCGTCATGCGACACATGGGCGCCGAGTCCAGCTTCTACGAGGACAACGACTTCACGGTCAGCGACGAGGTCAAAGAGCGCTGGCGACAGCGCAACGGCTACGTCGACGACCTGGCCGACACCTGTCTCTCCTACGAACAGGTGTACAAGTCGGGGCTCGTGGACTCCTTCTTCCGGAACGAACGGGCGTTCGCACAGGCCGCCGCGCCGACGTCGGGTCAGTAGCGGTCCCTCCCGGAGTCCGCCGAAGCGGCCCGTCCCGCGTCAGTGTTCGCGTCCGAACAGTTCGTGGCTTCGTTGACGGCGTCGAACCGCACGTGAGTAGGTACCGCGTTCGCTCACCGCCCGGACGACTGGCCGTCCACGACGAACGGGGTGAGCCGAACGGCGAACTCGTAGGTCCGCTCCGGGGAGAGCCGATACTGTTCGAGCGTCGGCGGACCGCAACTCCCGGTCCCGAGGCCGCAGTGGGCGTGGTCGACCGAGACGAAGACCGGGTCGCGCCGGGGCAGTTCGGCGTCGTGAGCCGTCGCTTCGAGGTCGGCCGTGGTGTAGTGGTGGGCCGCGAAGTCGAAGGGGGCGTCGGCGGTGACTTCTAGTCCCGTGTGCCCGCCGACGAACCGTACCCACCGGGTGTCAGTCCGGTTGCCGTTTGCCTGGGGAGCGACGTAGGGCGTGTGCAGGTCAGAAACCGACCGCTCGTAGCGGCCGAGTAGCGAGGACTCCGCGCTGTCGACGTAGGACTCGCCGGGCCCGCGCCCGTACCAGGTCACGTCGTCGACGTCGCCGGCGAGTCGCAGGTCGAGTCCGACTCGGGGCAGCGAGGGAAGCGTCGAGAGGTCGCCCTCCGGGTCGAGGGCCACGTCGACGTCGACGACGCCGGTCGGGTGGACGGTGAAGACCTGCTCGACGCCGAAGCCGTGGTCGTAGATGGGAGGTGCGAGTCGGCCGGTGACGGCGACCTCGACGGCGTCGTCGGGTCCGGCCGCTTCCTCGATATCGACCGCGTCGGTCCGGAACGCCAGGCTGTCGAGGCCGTGTTCGCGCCACAGCTGGGCGAATCCGATAGTCCAGACGTCCGCGTCGGTGACGGGGTCGCCGCTCTCGGCACGCTCGACCATGGTCGAGAGCAGCGTCCGTGGCAAGGGCAGGCCCTGGTCGTTGTCCGTCGGCGCCCGCCAGAGGCCGACCTCGGGCCCGTCGGTGACGAGTTCCGTTCCACGGTAGGTCAGCGAGTCGAGACGGCCGCGCACTTCGTCGAAGACGACACGGCAGTCGGCGTTCGAGACGACCAGCCCCTCGTCAGTGCGCTCGACCGACAGCGGCGACGCGGACCCGGGGGTCACCGTGGCGGGGTCGCCGCCCGTCGAGAGGTCGAACTGTCCCGTCGCCACCGTGTGGCCCGCCTCGGCCCACTGCGCGTCTCCGGCGAGTGACGTCTCGACGGTGAAGAGGTGCTCGCCGTCGGCCGGCAGGGAGTCCGCGTCTACGGGAATGGACACGGTCCCGCGCTCGCCCGGAGCGACATCGGGTAGGTCGACGCTCCCGCTGTCGAGGACGCGACCGTCCGCTTCGACGCGCCAGGTGCCCGCCAGCCCCCCGAGTGAGCGGAAGTCGAAGCGGTTCTCCACGGCGATCTCTCCGGACCCGGGATCGATCGATTCGAACCGGACCGGCTCGACCACCTTCCTGTACTCGCGGAGGCCGGGCGAGGGCTCGCGGTCGGGGAACACCAGCCCGTTGATATTGAAGTTCCCGTCGTTGGGTTCGTCGCCGAAGTCCCCGCCGTAGGCGAAGATCTCGGTGCCGTCGTCGGTCTCGGCGGCGAGTCCCTGGTCGACCCAGTCCCAGACGAACCCGCCCTGCATGCGCTCGTGGGACTCGAAGGCGTCCCAGTACTCGCGGATGTTCCCCGGCCCGTTGCCCATCGCGTGGACGAACTCACAGAGGATCACGGGGGCGTCGGGATGGTCGGCGGCCATGTCTTCGAGGGCATCCACCGGTGGGTACATCGGGCCCACGATGTCGCTCACTTCGAGATCGGTGTCGGGTTCGTAGTGGATCGGCCGCGTCGGGTCCCGCTCGCGTGTCTCGGCGGCCATCGCCTCGTGGTTGGCGCCGAAATCGGACTCGTTTCCCAGCGACCAGACGACGACGCTCGGGTGGTTCTTGTCCCGTTCGACCATGCGGACCATCCGGTCGACGTACGTGGCTTCCCAGTCGGGGTCGTCGCTGACGTGCGTGACGCGGTCGCTGTCCCGGTGTTCCATCCCGTGGCACTCGATGTCGGTCTCGTCGAGCACGTAGAGGCCGTACTCGTCACAGAGGTCGTAAAAGCGGGTGTCGTTGGGGTAGTGGGCCGTCCGGACGGCGTTGACGTTGTGCCGTTTCATCAGTTCGACGTCTTCGCGCATCGTCGCGAGCGAGACCGCACGGCCTTCCTCCGGGTGGATGTCGTGGCGGTTGACCCCCCGGACCGTGATCGGTTCGCCGTTGACGCGCAACTGTCCCCCGGTGATCTCGACCTCGCGGAAGCCGACGGTCTCGGCGACGGTCACGGGTTCGGCGTCCTCGCCCTCGACGGAGACCAGCGCCGTGTAGCAGTTCGGCGTCTCGGCAGTCCACAGGTCCGGGTTCTCGACCGTGGTCTCGACGGTCACGGAGGTCGTCTCGCCGCCCGTGACGGTCACTTCACGGGTCAGCGGCGCGTCGAGGACGGAGACGCCATCGTCGTCGACGAGGTCGACCGCGACCGTCGCGTCGGTCGGCGTGGCGCTCGATGCAACAGCCGATGCCGCGCTCGATGCGCCAGTCAGCCCCGCGCTGGCGACTTCGACCGCCGCCGAGAACTCGGCGTCGATGTACTCGTCGTCGAGGTCGGTCCGGCAGTCGACGTCCGCGACGTGGGTCTCGGGCGGCGCGTAGGCGTAGACGTCCCGGAAGACGCCGCTGAGCCACCACATGTCCTGGTCCTCGATGTAGCTGCCGCTGGTCCACTTGTAGACCCGGAGTGCGACCGTGTTCTCCCCCGATTCGACGTGTTCGGTGACGTCGAACTCCGCGGGGAGGCGGGCGCCCTCGCTGTAGCCGACGCGCTCGCCGTTGACCCAGAGGTGAAACGCCGAGTCGACCCCCTCGAAGTGCAGGCGGACCTGGCGGCCGTCCCAGGAGTCGGGGACCTCGAACGCACGCCGGTAACAGCCGGTGGGGTTCTCGGTGGGGACGTTCGGCGGGTCCAGCGGGAACGGGTAGACGACGTTCGTGTAGTGGGGCGTGCCGTACCCCTCGGTCTGCCAGTTCGACGGGACGGGGATGGTGTCCCAGTCTCGACCGTCTCCATCTCGACCGGGGTCGTCCGGTTCGAAGCCGGGTTCGGGGAAGCGTTCGGGCGCTTCGGCGGGCGAATCGGCGAGGTGGAACTCCCACTCGCCGGTCAGGGTTCGGATCCACGGGGAGGCCGCGCGGGCGCCGGCGCGGGCCGTCCCGTCGTCGGCGTAGGGCAACACGTCGCTGTGGGGGGGCAGTCGGTTCCGGCCGGTCGTCGTCGGGTCGGTCCAGTCCATACGTCCACGGAGCGGGAGCCACCGCTTGGCTCTTGTGTCCGCCGTCGTCCCTCGCCGGTTTCGGCGAGTCACCCCGTGCGCATCACTCCGTGCGGTCGAACTCGCGCTCGACCCAGGCGGGGCGCTCGACAGTCGTCGCGTCGACGTCGCTGTAGGCGAACGAGCGTGTGACGTTCGTTCCGGCGTCGGTCCCGGCCCGGACGTAGGAGACGTTCATCGATCGGATGAATCCGCTCGGTTCGACGATCGCCCGGAGGCTGAAGTTCGCCAGCGTGCTCACGGCGGGGTGGGCGGGGTACTGGCCGGTGAGTTCGTAGGCGGGTTCGCCGTCGACGCGGGTCTCGGCGACGCGGACGGCGTCGACCTGCAGGAACGCGCGGCTCAGCATGACGGTCTGTGACCGCGGCAACGTGGCGGCGTCGAAACTGCCGTACTGGACGGCGTCACCGTACTCGGTGCGTGTATAGAGGGTGTCACCGTCGGCGAACTGGGTGGTGTCGCCCCGGGGTTCTGCGAGCCTGTCGGCCCGGTAGTACCGTGTCGGCGTCTCGACCCGGTAGAGTCGCTCGAAGCGCTCCCCGTCGACGCGAACGCGGATGGTGAGCGTGTACGAACGTCCCTGGAGCGCTGCCAGGTGTGCGTCGACCAGCGCGTTCGCGTCGGTCACGTTGTCGCCCGTCACGCCCGGCGGGAGCGTGGGCGACGCGGTCGTCGCTGCCGGGACGGAAACGGGCGAAAGCGTCGGCGTGTCCCCCGTCCGATCCCGGACCGATCCCGGACCGCCGCCCAGGGCACCACATCCCGCGAGGACGACCGCGAGCACCACTGCGACGGCACGCCAGTCCATACCCGCGGTTAGGACTGAGACCTCAAATCGTTGTGGGCGTGCCGGTCCCGTCGGCAGCGTCGAACTCCCGGTCGACCCAGGCGGGGCGCTCGACGGTCGTCGCGTCGACGGCCGTGTAGGCGAACGACCGGGTGACCCTCGTCTCGGTTCCGTCCTCGACCGAGACGTACGTGACGTTCACAGAGCGCAAGAGCCCCCGGGGATGCACCACGGCTCTGATCGTGACGTTCCGGAACGAATCGAGGGCCGGGTGGACGGGGTACTGGCCGGTGAGTTCGTAGGCGAATTCGCCGTCGACGCGCGTCTCGGCGACGCGGACGTCGTCGAGTTGCAGGTACGCTTTGCTCAGACGGACGGTGTGTGCAGTCGGCGGGTCGACGTCGGTGGACCGTCCGAACAGGCGATTACCGCCGAGGTCGCTCCTGAGGTAGGAGACGTCGCCGTCGGCGAACTGCGTGAAGTTACGCCCCGGGAGGACGTCGTGGCGGGCGTACCGCGTCGGTGTCTCGACCCGAAAGAGCCGCTCGGTGGTGCTCTCGTCGACCCGAACGCGAACCCGGAGCGTGTACGAGCGCCCCCGGAGGTACGACGTGTGCGCGGCGTAGAGCGCCGTCGCGTTGGACACGCTGTCGCCCGTCACGCCGGGCGGAAGCGTCGGTGCAGGTTCCGTGACCGTCGGGACCGGTGCCGGCGTCAGCGTCGGCGTCGGACCCCCCGAATCCGGGGACTCCCCGTCGACCACGGAGCCACATCCCGCGAGGACGACGGCGAGCGCCACCGCGAGGGCGCGCCAGTTCATAGCCGGCGTTAGGACTGGGTACGGAAACCGATACCGGCGATTCCGGGGTCAGACTGCCGCGTCGAAGGCGTCGCGGGCCGCCAGCCAGGCGTCGAGTATCGCTTCGTCGTCGGCCGAGTCGGCGGGGTCGATCTCGCCGCGCTCGTCGAGCCACTCGACCGTCCGGGCGAACCCCTCGGCCCAGCCGACTTCGGGGTCGAACCCGAGCGTCGCGCGCGCTTTCGACGCGTCGAAGGTCATACTGTACTGCAGGTCCCGCACAAGCAGTTCCGACCGGTCGGGCAGTGCCGACGCGATGCACTGGGTCGGGACGTGGACCAGGTCCGGTTCGGGCGCGTCGATGGCGCGGGCGGCGGTCCGCAGGTACTCGTCCCAGGCGTACTCCTCCTCGGTCGCGACCTGGTATGCCTCGCCCGGTTCGCCACGTTCCAGGGCGGCGACGAACGCCGCCGCGACGTCGTCGCGATGACAGGACGCCCACAGCGACGTGCCCGAGTCGTGGACGACGACCGGTAGTCCCCGTCGCAGGCGGTCGACGAAGGCGGTCCGCTCCCACCCGAGGCTGTAACAGAGCCCGCCGCGAGCGCCACCCTCGCCGTAGGTGTGGCCCGGCCGAAGGGTCACGACGGGAAAGCCAGACTTCCCGTGGGCGCGCTCGAAGCGCCGCTCACACTCGGCTTTGGCCTCGCCGTAACCCTCGCCCGCCGGCTTGCGCGGCGCGTCCTCGGTGATCGGGTAGTCGTCGACCGGGTGGTCGTAGGCCGCGATCGTGCTACAGAAGACGTAGCGCTCGACGTCCGCGCAGGCACGTATCGCGCTCTCGGCCTCTTCGGGAGTGAAACAGCGCATGTCGATTACACCTGTGGGGTCGAGGTCGGCCACGTCCGTCTCGAACCCCACCAGGTCCTCGCGGTCACCCTGTACGTGGTCGACCGCGTCGGGGACTGCGACGTCCGTCTGCCCGCGGTTGTACAGCGTCACGTCGTGACCGGCCGCGACGAGTTGCTCGGTGATCCCGGTGCTGATGATCCCGGTGCCGCCGACGAGAAGTACGTCCATACCGGGGAGAGCACCAGGAGCGACATAGACCTACGCCCCCCGGCAGAGCGGTGTGGCGACCGGCCCGGTGCTCACTGGCAGTGGTCGCGGGACCGCCGCTAGTTCGCGTCGACGCTAACGTCGTGCGCGGGGCCCTGGACGACCGCCAGATCGCGTCCGGACACCGTCGCGTCGCCGAGGACGATCTCGCCGTCGCCCGGGTCGACGTCGACGGGGTCGCGCCCGAAGTTCGTCACCCAGGTGTAGCCGTCGCGCTCGGTCAGGCGGACGTCGTCGGGGAGCAGGTCGGCCGCCGGAACGTCCGCGCGCTCCAGCAGGTCGGCCACGAGCGCGTCCCCGAGGTCGGATTCGGGCCAGACGCCGACGTAGGCCGCGCCGCCCGAACCGTGGTCGTCGCGGACGATTGCCGGTTCACCCTCGGCCGGACCCGAGGCGTGTGTCCCGAGTACGTCGGCGGTGTCAGCGTCGAGCCACTCGCCCCAGGTCCGGAAGTCGTAGGCATCGCTACCGCCGCCGGCAGCACCATCGTAGGTGACGCGTGTCTCGACACCGGGCGCGAGACTCTCGTGCTGGACGACGCGCGCACCCAGCGCCTCCGAGAGCGGACCCGGCGCGAGTTCGTCGCGGAACTTGTGGTGTTCGTCTTTGGACGCCGAGCGCACCGTCAGCACGAGTTCCCCGCCGTCGGCGGCGTAGTCGGCCAGCCGACCGGCGAGGGCGTCGTCGACCAGATGCAGGGACGGTGCGACGACCGCACTGTAGCCGTCGAGGTCTCTGTTCGTCGGGACCACGTCGACGGTGACGCCACGTCGCCGGAGCGCGCGGTAGTAGGCGCGGCAGTGGGGCCAGTAGTCGTAGTCGGGGGTGTGGCGTTCGGAGTGGAGCGCCCACATGCTGTCGTAGTCGACGAGCAGCGCCACGTCACCCTCGGGCGCGGCGAGTTCGGGCAGTTCGGCGAAGTCCTCGGCGGCTTCCGCCGCTTCGACGACGCCGCGGTCGGGCGACCCGTCGTAGTTGGTCAGCGCGCCCCAGTACTGCTCCTGGCCGAATCGGCAGCGCCGCCACCGGAAGTACGAGACAACGTCACAGCCGTGTGCGGCCGCCTGGTGGGCCCACAGGCGCATCATGCCGTCACCGGGTTCGGCGGAGTAGGGATACGCGCGGATGTCGCCCGACTGATTCTCCATGACCCAGAACGGGCCCTCGCTCGCACCGCGGTAGAGCGCGTGGTTCATCGCCGTGAGGTCGGGGTCGCCGACGCGCTGGATGTCCGCGGCGGCTTCGCTCTCGGGGTCGGGCGTGTCCGGCGCCTGCTGGGCGTGCAGCGTCGGATACGAGTCCCACGCGGCGAAGTCGAGGTCCTCGCTCACGTCGAAGGCGTCCAGCGGTTCGAAGTCACCCATGAAGTTGTGAGTCACGAACCAGTCGTCGCCGTCCGCCTCGGCCGACCGGAGTTCGTCGACGTGGAGGCGGTTGTACTCGACGACGCTCTCGCTGGAGAAGCGATGGAAGTCGAGCAGGCGCGTCGGGTGGTGTTGTCCCTCGGCAGGGGTCGGCCCCGGCACGTCCACCTCGCCGAAGTCGCGGTACTCCTGGCTCCAGAAGGCGTTGCCCCAGGCCTCGTCGAGTGCGTCGATATCGTCGTACTTCTCGCGGAGCCAGGCCCGGAAGGCGCTCTGACAGTCGTCACAGTAACACCGGACGGTCTCGTGACAGCCGAACTCGTTGTCGGTCTGCCAGCCCGCGACCCCGTCGTGGCCGGCGAAGTGTCCGGCCAGTTTCCCGATGATGCGGCGGCTCTCCCGCCGGTAGTCGGGGGAGTTGTAACAGTACTGGCGGCGGCTACCGAACTCCAGGGGAGTGCCGTCGGGATCTTCCTGGTGGATGCCGGGATACTCGTCGGTAAGCCACTTCGGCGGCGTGGCCGTGGGCGTACAGAGGACCGCCTGCATCCCGTGGTCGGCGACGAGGTCGACCGCCGTCTCCAGCCACTCGAAGTCGTAGCTACCCGGTTCGGGCTCGAAGCGGTTCCAGGCGAACTCGCCCATGCGGACGTACTCGATGCCGGCCTCGGCCATGCGCTCGACGTCGGTCGCCCAGCGTTCGCGCGGCCAGTGCTCGGGGAAGTAGCAGACGCCAGTGTCCATACCGCGGCTCTCGGCGGCCGCGTTGAAATAGGTGCGCTCCGCGGTGACCCGGGTGGGGTATCCGGTCGCTCCGGTTCGGACTGACCGGGGTCTCCGGTCGCTCCGGTTCGGACTGACCGGGGTCTCCGGTCGCCGGACCACGGATGATTTATACTTCCGGGGGCGAAAACAGGCCCATACCTATGTCAGTCAACTTCGGCAAACGGCGAAACGTCGGGATACTCGTCGCGATCCTCGTCGCCACCGTCGTTCTCGTCTTCGTCGGGACGCGGTACCTGCGCAACAGTCTCGAGTGGAACCTCGTCGGCGAGGTTGCCTACGCGTTTCTGATCCTCGTCCTCGCGCTGTTCGCCTACGACAAGTTACTGGTGCGATAGCGTGATGGACGTTGCGTGGAGGACACTCCGACTATGACGACCGACGACACCTACACTGGCTGGTCGCGGGTCCCGTCGCGGGACACGCGGGCGGTCATCCGACAGACATCAGGGGGAATGGCCGAACTGGTCCGGTCGACGCTCGGGCCGCTGGGACTGGACAAGATGATCGTCAGGCGGATGCCCGACGACGAACTCCGGGGGTTCGTCAGCAACGACGGCGTCGCCATCATCGAGGAGTTCGAGGGCGAGACCGACAACCCGGTCGCCCAGCAGTATATCACGCTCGCCGAGGACCACGAGGACGACCTCGGCGACGGCGTCACGACGATGTTCCTGCTGGCGTGTGACCTCCTCTCGGCGTCGATGGACCTCGTCGACCGCGGGGTCCACCCGAACGACGTCGTCGAGGGCTACTCGATCGCCGCCCAGCGGACCATCGAAGACTGGGCCGAGATGGCCATCCCGGTCGCCAGGGACGGGGAACTCGACCGCGACACCCTCGAAACCATCGCGATGACGGGCATGACTAACGGTCGCACGCAGTCGTGGCCGCTCGACCAGGTCGCCGACACCGTCGTCGACGCCGTCTTGCGCGTCTCGGACCCCGACACCGGGACGACCCGACTCGACCACGCCGACACCGTGGCCGTCCACGGCGGAACCGTCACGGACACCGAACTGGTCGAGGGAACGGTCATCCCCCGCGAGGTCGTCGACGCCGAGTACCTCCTCCCCGCGGAGGGGCCGATACTGCTCGTCGACGGCGACCTCAAGTCGCGCGAACTGACGGCGGACGTCAGCGTCTCCATCGACCGCGAGGACCCCGGCAAGACGGCTGGCGGCTTCGACGAGAGCGCCGGCATCGCGAAGGCAATCGGCGAAACCGGCGCCGTCGCCGTCGTGGCCACCGGCGAGGCCGACATGCAGGTCGCCTACGACCTCGCCGGCGAGGGCGCGGTGCTCGTCAGGGACACCAAGGACACCAACTTCGAGTACATCAAACTCGTGACCGGCGCCACGCCGGTCGGTCCGGTCAGCCCCGGGACGACCATCGACCCCGACGCCCTCGGTCACGTGCGGTTGAGTCTCCGGGACATGGCGCGTGACACGGATTGGCTCGCCTTCGAGGCCCCGCCCGGGACTGGCCAGCCGGCCGTCACGCTGGTCGTCCGCGGTGGCACCGAATCGGTCGCGGAGGAGGCCCAGCGCCGCATTCGCGACGGCAAGAACGCGCTCCGTGCGGTCATCCAGGACCCCCGCGCGCTCCCGGCCGGCGGTGCGCCAGACGTCGCCGCGGCGGTCGACGTGCGCTCGTTCGCCAGCCGCTTCGACGGTCGCGAACAGCTCGCGGTCGAGGCCTTCGCGGACGTGCTGGAGACGATCCCGAAGACGCTCGCGCGCAACGCGGGACTCGACCCGCTCGAAGCGCTGGCGGACCTGCGCGGGCGCCACGAGGCCGGCAACGCCCGCGCCGGCGTCTCGGTCGACGGCGAGGTGGTCGACGACGTGCTCGCTCACGACGGGCTCGACTCCTTCCGCGTCCGCGTCTCGGGGCTGGTCCGGGCCGTGGAGTTCGTCAACGACTTCACCCGCGTCGACAGCTTCCTCGTCGACCAGCGCGATCCCACCGTCGACCGGGTCCTCGGCGAACCCGAGTTCGACGAACCCCCGGGCGACCTGATGGCCGGTCCCGACCCGGATAACTGAAACCTGGGCGGTAAGCGCGGTGGCCCGGAGCTTTCAGACGAGTACGGTCGCGATCATGGCGACCAGCGTCACCGGCAGTACCGAGACGACGCTCGCTTTCCTGCCGACGCCGTAGAGTTCGCTGACGACCGGGAGGAGCAGGAATCCGACGACGACCCACCCGGCAGCGAGCAGGAACCCGCTGACGCGCATCTGTGGCGTCCCAGCGAGTGCTCTGTGGACGTCCGCGACGGCTGGCGCGCCTTCGCCCGCGACGGTCGCCACGGACGACGGGATCGTGACCGCGAGGACGCTGCTTATCGCCAGCAACGGGACGAACACCAGCAACAGGTACGCGCCGGTCTTGAAGATACCCGTGTCGAGAGCGGTATCGTCGGCGAAGAAGCCGGCAAGCGCACCGATGACGCCGAAGTAGAGGAACCAGGAGAAGCCGCCGAGAAAGAGGCCGTAGAAGAGGTTGATCAGGACGGCGGCCGGCCAGGCCTGGAAGAAGTAGCCGTTGGCGATGGCGTACGGTTCCGAGAGGAACTCGAAGAGGCCTCTGATGAGGCCGTAGCCCATGAGGGCGACTACGGGGGGAAGCCAGCCGTAGCCCCTGATTGTTGCGACGAGTTCGGCGAGGCTCTCGGCGGCCCCGAACTCGCGCGGTAATCGGCGGTAGGTCAGTTCCGTCCCGTCGGTACCCACGTCGGGACCGTGCGGGTCGGCGCTGGAGTCGTACCCCGGGTCGTAGCCGGGTGAACCGTCGTCAGCACTCATGTGTCTGTGTCAGGGGTGGAGACCGAAACGTGTGTCTGTCCGGGTCGGGGACGGGAACCCGACGAACGTGGTGGGATACGAAGCGACGGCGTCGCGGGAATCGGCCGTCAGTCGTCGGCACCGGCGGTTTCGGTCTGGGCGTCGACCGCCGCCGTCGTCTCGACGTCGACGTTCTCCCCGGTCTGGGGGTCGAACACGTGCATGTGTTCGGTGTCGAAGGTCAGATGAACAATTTCGCCCGTGTCCTCGTACTCGTTGGGCACTGAACTGGGCTGGATAAACACCTTGTACTCCTCTTCGTCGTCTTCCTCGTCTTCGCCGATCTCGACGTTGTCAGCGATGACCTCCTCGACACCGGTCCCGTCCTCGAGGTCGAAGTACAGGAGGTCGTTACTGCCGAGCGGTTCGATGATGTCGACGGTCGCGGGAACGGACTCGTCGACCGCCTCCAGATGAACCGTGATGTGTTCCGGCCGGATGCCGAGCAGGAGCTGGTCTGTCGTGGCGTTCTGTTCGATCGCCCTGGCCCGGTCGGGGTCGATCGAGACGTCGATGTCGCCGACGAAACGACCGCCGTCGGTGTCGAGCTTCGAGACGAACATGTTCATCGACGGGCTGCCGATGAACTGCGCGACGAAGACGTTCTCGGGCTCGTTGTAGACGGTGCGGGGCGAGCCCACCTGCTGGAGTTCGCCGTAGTTGAGGATGGCGATGCGGTCGGACATCGTCATCGCCTCCTCCTGGTCGTGAGTGACGTAGATAGTCGTCGTGTCCAGCTGGTTCTGGATCCGCTGGAGCTCCGTGCGCATGTGCTTTCGGAGCTTGGCGTCGAGGTTCGACAGCGGTTCGTCGAAGAGGAACACGCCGGGGTCGCGGACGATCGCCCGCCCGGTCGCGACGCGCTGGCGCTGGCCGCCCGAGAGGTGTTTGGGCTTCTGGTCGAGGTGGGGTTCGATGCCCATCATCTCCGCCGCCTCCTGGACACGTTCGTCGATCTCGTAGTCGGGGAGGTCGGTCGAGCGCCTGAGGCCGAAGGCCATGTTGTCGCGTACCGTGAGGTGCGGGTAGAGCGCGTAGCTCTGGAACACCATGGCGATGTCCCGACTGCGCGGGGGCAGATTGTTGACGACGGTGTCGCCGATGTGGATCTCGCCCTCGGTGATGTCCTCGAGACCGGCGACCATCCGCAACAGCGTCGACTTCCCCGACCCCGAGGGACCGACGAGCGTCAGGAACTCGCCGTCCTCGATCTCGAGGTCGAAGTCGTCGACAGCCAGCGTGTCGTCGCCGTATATCTTGGTGACCTCGTCGAACAGTATTCGGGCCATGGTCTATCGGTCGCCTCCTCGCGGGTTTACGTTTTCGGTCGCGTGAGTAGTGTGTCGTGTCATTGGTCGTACCTCACGTCTTGACGGCCCCCTCCGCGAGGCCGTTGATGATGTACTTCTGCAGGAAAAACAGGATGATAAACAGCGGCAGCGTAGCGCCCAGCGCGCCGGCCATCAGCAGGTCCCACTGCAGCGAGTAGCGGCCGACCCACGTACTCAGCCCCGGCGGGAGCGTCGTCTTCGAGCTGTCACTGATGAGGATCAGCGCCATGACGAACTCGTTCCAGGCGAAGATCCACGCGAAGATAGCCGTCGTCGCGATGGCGGGCGCCGACAGCGGGACGATGACGCGGATGACCGCGCCGACCCGGGTGGAGCCGTCGACCATCGCCGCCTCCTCCAGTGACTCGGGGAGGTTCTCGTAGAAGCCCCGCAGCATCCAGATCGAGAAGGGCAGGACGAACGCGATGTAGGCGATCGTCAGGCCGTAGAGCGTGTTCACGAGGCCCAGGTCCCGGAAGATGAGAAAGAGCGGGACGGCCACGAGGATGAGCGGGAACATCTGCGTCATCAGCAGGAACGTCGCCACCGCCTTGCGGCCGCGGAACCGGAGACGACCGATGCTGTAGGCGCCGAACGTACAGACGACGATCGTCAACGCGGTCGCAGCGAGGGTCACGATAGTCGAGTTCTTGAACCAGATCAGGAAGTCGGTCTCGTTTATCGCCGTGTCGTAGGCGTCGAGACTGATACCGTTGACCCACCGCATCGGGTCCTCGATGAAGTTGAGGAACGAAAGCGGGTTCAGTGAGACGATGACCATCCAGAAGACCGGCAACAGCACGAGGAAGATCGACCCCCAGACGAACGCGTGGAAGCCGACCGCTTTCAGCCGGTCGACGGTCTTTTTCGACAGTTCGACGCCGAACAGTTCGGCCGTATCGCGGGATTTAGTTGCCATCTTACTTGCCTCCGACCTCTTCCTGGTAGAGTTGCAGGTACACCAGTCCGTACCCCATCATGATGATCAGCATCACGACGGCGATGGCGGCGGCGACGCCGAAGTCACTCTGGCGGAACGCCTGCCGGTAGATGTACACCGGCAACACCATCGACGCGTTCCCGGGCCCGCCGCTGGTCATCACGTAGATGAGCGTGAAGTGGTTCAGCGTCCACAGGCTCATCAGCAGCGTCGTCACGATCCCGATCGGTTGCAGGAAGGGGAGCGTGATGTGTCGAAACAGGTCGAGTCGGGTCGAGCCGTCGACGCGGGCCGCCTCGTAGAGGTCCTGTGGGATCCCCTTCATCGCCGCCAGGAACGTTATCATGAAGAAGGGGAAGTTCCGCCAGACGTACGCCAGCGTGATCGAGAACAGTGCGTACCGGCCGCGGCTGAGCCAGTCGAGGCGTTCGAGCCCGAGGAGGGCCAGGATCCCGTTGAACATCCCCAGGTTGAAGTCGAACAGCAGGTTCCAGTTCAGCGCCACCGCGATGAAAGGGATCGTCCACGGGAGCAAGAGGAGCGTCGTCGCGACCGACTGGCCCCTGAAGTCCCGGTTGAGAAGCAGCGCGAAACCGAGACCGATCACGGCCATCATCACGACCGCGGCGAACGACCAGACGAACGTGTTTTTCAGGACGTTCCAGAACTCCGGCAGCCCGAAGATCTCGGTGTAGTTCCCGAGTCCGACCCAGACGTTCGGCTTGAGCGCGCTGTACTCGTAGAAGCTCAACAGGATACCGCGGAGGATCGGGATGACGCTCACGACCGCGAGCGCGATGAGCGTCGGTAACAGGAACAACCAGCCCCACACACTCTCTTTCGAAAGGAGGTACCGGTACTCCTCTGTTATCGAGCCCCCGGCGGTCGAAGTAGCGTTTGACATGCTCTACCAGACGAACCGTCCCCCAGATACTTTATTGAATCGGATCCGGGGACTCTACCATTCGGTCAGATGACGTTACTGGCGGCGCTACACCTGTTCTGTCCGGGATGCACCGAACAGTACTGGTCGGCTGTACCACCGCGGCGTGCCCGGGCTGCGTGGACGAAAAACGCGTGCGTCGGATCGGGCCAGGAGAGAGCCGGGTCAGCTCCCGGTAGTTACTCGTAGGGGTTCCAGATCTGGGGCTTGCCGTCGCCGGAGATCCAGTCCTGAACCATGTCGGGCGCGTCGTCCAGCGACGGACCCGACGTCTTCTCTTCGAGTGTCTGGTCGACGTAGTCCGCCTCGTTGATCGTCGAGCGGATGTTGTTGCCCATGCTCCGGAGCGCCTCCTTGGGGTCGGCGTCGTTGCCGATCATCGCCGAGATGGCGACGGAGTAGCCGTCGGTGGAGCCCTCGAGCGACCCCATGAACGGGGTCGACCGGCCGGACCCGGTGACACCGTACCGGACGGCCTGCGGGCCCTGTGACAGACGGGTCTCCAGCCAGGAGTCGGGGAGTTCCGTCGGGTTGTTGGTGTAGAGTTCCATCTCTTCCTGACCGCTACGCACCGGCATGAACGTCGGCGCCGACACCGGGAAATACTCGCTGAGGTTCTCCGGCTGGGTCATGTAGTCGACGAAGTTCGTCGAGATCTCCGTTCCCGCGCTGTGCTGTGCGACCTCGTCGGTGAACGACCCGAAGACGCTGCCGCCCATGAACGAGTGGCTCTCGCCGTTCGGTCCGGCGGGCATCATCGTCAGCTCGGTCGCCTCGGCGATGTCCGCGTACTCCTCGTTGACGCCCTCCTGGGGGTCGATGAGGCTCCGTGCCAGGTCGGTCGGGAGGTGGGCCGCGGCGACCTCGCCCGACTGGTAGAGCTCCTGGTTGGACGTGCTGTCGACACTGCCCCAGCCACCGGGGGCGACGTCCCACTGCTCGCGCATGCTCATCACCCACAGGTGGGTGAACAGCGAGCCCGCGGAGTCGGCCTCGACGCTCCACTGGTCGTCCTCGTACCCGTACCACTGCCCGCCGGCCTGGTAGTTGAACGCGGAGACGTTCTGCCCGGTCGTCGTGTCCTGTGCGCCGGGTGTCGTCCACGCGCCGGCCAGGTCCGTATTCTCCACGATCGCCTGGCCTTTCGTGACGATGTCCTCCCAGGTCTCGAACGTGCCGTCGACGCCGGCCTCGTCCATGAGGTTCCGGTTGATGTGCGTCGTGCGCACCTCCATGAACCACGGCACCGCCCACTGGTCGCCCTGGAAGTTCTGCCACAGGTTGATCACGTCGTACCAGTCGTCGTACTGGTTGAACAGGTCCGTGAGGGGTTCGGCTGCCCCGCGGTACCCGAAGTCGACGGCGTGTTCGCCCGCCATCTCCGAGACGTTCGGCAGCGACTGCCCCTGGATGCCCGCCTCCCACTCCTGGAAGATGGAGTCCCAGGTGATGACCTCGGTACTCAGGTTGACGTTGGCGTCCGCTGCGTCCTCGAAGCCGCTGGCGGCGTTCTTGATCCCCTCGGTCTCGGCCGGGATGTACCCCCGCATCGTCCACCAGAGGAAGTCCTGCTCGCTCGTCCCGTCCGATCCACCGTCGCCGCCGTCGGTGTCGTTACCGTCGCCGCCGTCACCACCGTCGCCGTCACCGTTCCCCGAACAACCGGCGAGGCCGGCTGTGACGCCGACAGCCCCCGCTGCCGCTGCTGTTTCCATGAAGTTCCGCCGCGAATACTCTCCCGCCTCTTCGTCGGCGTCAACGGACCCGCCGTCCGATGTCGCATCGCTGTCACCAGTCGATGGCATACATTCCTCTTGCGAAACGACCACTATATATTTAACGGGATGTGTCTTCCCACTTTACACGAAATTGAGTAAATTATCATCTCCGGATCTGGGAGTCAATTGGGTGAAAATCAGCTATCAGTGGGTGTCCGCGGATTCTGAGCGCGCCCGGTCGAGGGTGGGCCACGACCGGTCCGGTTGATCCCGGTCGTATGTGTGTAAGTTCCTGTATAGTATCGGGTTGGTGAATACTTGGGCATCAGGGGCTGACTCGACTGTTAGCGGCAGATTCGACCGGAGAGTTCGGTAGTTCGAACTGGCCTGGTTCGGGGCGAGCACCCGTCGGCTCTGACCTATCCGCGGGGGGTTCCATCCTGTGGCGAGCGGCCACCGGGTCATCCCTGCCGGTGTATCGGCGGCCGCTCTTTCGGCGACTGCGCCGCCCACGGTAGCGCCAGCGACCAGATAGCGAACTCCAGTGCCCCCAGCGGGACTCCGATACCCGCGGCGAGCAGTGGGTCCTCGAGGATGAGCAAGAGCGCGAGGACGACCAATCCCGTCGCCGTCAGTGCCGCTCCCGCGGCTCCGGGATTGACACGCTGGGAGTCCTCGTCGGCGTCGGCCTGGCCGAAGCGGTCGAGTCGGACCACGTAGGGGACGAACAGAAAAGCGCCGATCCCGGAGACGACCGCAACGAGCGTCGCGATCCCCGCGCTGCCCCCGGTCCGGAGCGTTGCGAACCCGAGTGCGACGGCGGTCAGGACGCCACTCGCCGCACCGACGGCCGTCAGCGAACCCGCGCTGTCCGAGGTGGCTGCCATTGACCGGAGCTAGTGAGCGACCGACCTAAAACCGACCGAAACGCGGTCCGCGTCGGGAGCACAGACCACGCCCGTCTCGGAATACCGAAGGTCGGTCCGCCGGTCGCTCCGGTACGGACGTCCACGACGAGCTCATCCCCGAGGGATACTTTCCGGATGCTCACGCCGTGGTTGTGTAGCAGGATCGCCAGCTCGACGAAGTGGCGATCCGTCCGCTCGCACTCGAAAAACTCTATCCCTTCGAGCACTTCAGTCGATTCGAGAGGGTTCAGGTTCGTCAGCTCCGTCAGGAGTCGAACCTTCCCATCTTTGTCGCTGAGTTCCCGGTGCTGGTTCGAGTGTCCAAAAGTATATATATCGGTCCGAATTCGTTGGGAACGATGCAGACAGCAGAGCCTCCGTACCGGCAGCCGGATCTGCCGGTCGAGCGGCGCGTATCGGACTTGCTGGGCCGGATGACCCTCGAAGAGAAAGCGGGTCAGCTCGTGGGCACCTGGGGCGGGCACCTCCATCACTTCCAGGACGTGGCGGACGTCCGCGAGGCCGTCGTCGAGGACAACCTCGGTGCCGCGGCACCCTTCGGCTGGGGCGGTGCGATCGCGACCGAGGTCGAAGAGGTCGTCGACGTCGTCAACGAACTCCAGTCGGCGGCGGTCGAGGAGACCCGCCTGGGGATCCCCCTCTTTTTCAACGCCGACGCGGTCCACGGCCACGCCTACGTCGCCGGCGCGACGGTGTTTCCCAACGGCCTCGGCGCGGCCGCGACGTGGGACCCCGAGACCGTCGAGGACGGCGCCGCGGTCACCGCCACCGAGATGGCCAAGACCGGCGGCCACCAGAACTACGGCCCGACCTGTGACGTCGGCCGCGAACCGCGCTGGGGCCGCATCTTCGAGACTTTCGGCGAGAGCCCGCGACTCGTCGCCGAACTCGCGGCCGCCAAGGTCCGGGGCTACCAGGGCGACGGGATCGAACAGGAAGGGTCGGTCGTCGCGACGGCCAAGCACTTCCCCGCCTACAGCGAACCCGAACGCGGCGAGGACGCCGCCCCCGTCGACGTCTCCGAGTACAAACTCCGCAACACGTTCGTCCCCCCCTTCGAGGCCACCCTCGACGCCGGCGTCGAGTCGGTGATGCCCTGCTACAACTCCATCAACGGCGAACCCGTCCACGGTTCGGCCCGCTGGCTGACCGACCTCCTCCGGGGCGACCTGGGTTTCGACGGCACAATCGTCTCGGACTGGGGCGGCGTCCGTCACCTCAACGAGGACCACAGGACCTCCCGGGACTACCGCGAGGCCGTCTACGACACCCGTTCAGCGGGCCTGGACGTCGCCTCCGTGGGGAACACGCCCCACGTCGAGACACTCGTCGAACTCGTCGAGGACGGCGACCTCTCCGAGGACGTCCTCGATTCGAGCGTCGAGCGCGTCCTCGAACGCAAGTTCCGTATGGGGCTGTTCGAGGACCCCTACGTCGACAGGGACGAGGCCCTCGAAACCGTCGGCGCCGAGGCCCACCAGCAGGTCGCTCTCGAAACTGCGCGCGAGTCGATGACGCTCCTGAAAAACGACGACTGCCTCCCCCTGTCGGGTGACGAGGACGTCTTCGTCGGCGGCCCGAACGCCGACAACCTGGTCCACCAGGTCGGCGGGTGGAGCGTCACGCAGGAAGACCAGGTGGCCGGAACGACCATCCTCGACGAGATCCGCGAGCACGTCGACGGCGACGTCTCCTACGAGCAGGGTGCGACGCTGGCCGACGAACTCGACGTCGAGGCCGCCGCGGAGAAGGCCGCCGAGGCCGACGTCGCCGTCCTGGCGCTGGGCGAGGGGTGGTACCTCCACGAGTTCGGCGCCGGCGAACCGCGTACCGAGACCGGCGAGTTCCCCACGCGCGAGCAACTCGACCTCCCCGACAACCAGCAGGCGCTCGTCGACGCCGTCGTCGGGACCGGCACGCCCGTCGTCGGCGTGCTCGTCACCGGCCGACCCCTCGCCGTCTCGCACCTCGACGAGGTCGCCGACGCGGTCCTGATGGCCTACTACCCCGGCACCCGGGGTGGCGTGGCCGTCGCGGAGACGCTCGTCGGCGAGAACGACCCGGGCGGTCGCCTGCCCGTGACGGTTCCGCGGTCTGTCGCGCAGGTCGGGCAGTTCCACGACATCCTCAACCAGCCCCGCCCCATCGGAGACTCCGAACACCCGCCGAGTTACGACCCGCTCTACGAGTTCGGTCACGGCCTCTCCTACACCGAGTTCGAGCAGGGCGACGTGAGCGTCGTCGAGAGCGACGTCGGCCCCGGCGACACCGTGGGGGTCGAGGTCACCGTCGAGAACGTCGGCGACCGTGCCGGGAGCGAGGTCGTCCAGGTCTACAGTTCGAAGGTCGGCTCGACGCACGTCCGCCCCGAGCGCCGCCTGGAGGGCTTCGAACGCGTCCGCCTCGACGCCAGCGAGACCGAGACGGTGACCGTCGAGTTCCCGGCCTCGAACCTCGGCGTCTACAAGCCCGGCGAGGGCCACCACGTCGACCCCGGCGAATACGACCTCCACGTCGGCGACGAGACGGTCAGTGTCACCGTCGACGGCGAGTACCTGTAAGCAGGACCGTAGTTTTCGAGGGATCGACGGGTCGCCTATCGCCCCTCCTGCGGATCGTCGCTCGACACCCACCGCTCTCCGACGGTGAGTGTCGCGATCACGACGAAGGCTGCGAACAGTGGGGCAACGACGCCGAACCCGGGACCGTTCGTGCTCGTCGTACCGGTCGTCCGGGTCGGCGGCGCAGTCGGGGTTCGCGTCGGGAGCTGCTCCGTCGCTGACCTGTCCGTCGGAGGATCTGTTGCAGTCGGAGTCCCCGTCACCGACCCGGGCGTCGGCGTGATGACGAGCGGTCGCGTGGTCGTCACGGTTCCGTCGGCGTTCGTTCCGGGCTTTTCGACGACCATGCTCGTCGCGACGGGTTCGCCGCCGACTGTGACCGGGCGGTCACCCGCGCCGAAGCCGCCGTCCCCGTCGTCGCGATAGGCGACGAGTCGCACGCGAAACTCCCGGCGCTGTTCGGCCACGAACGACTCGTTCAGCGCCAGCGTGACGTTCTCGTGGCTTCCGGCGTCGAGCGCGCGAGTGCCGACGACGCGGCCGCCGTCGATCGACGTCGCGACGAGATAGCCCGGCTGTGACAGGTCGACCTGCCGGGCGGTGAGTCGCCCCTCGCGGAGTCGCTGGGAGCCGAACACCCGAGCGAGTACTCGGTCGGCGCCGCTCTCGACGCGCCCGAGTTCGAACTCGGCCTCCGCGGCGGGGTTGCGACTCGCCATCGAGAGGTCGCTTTCGGGGTCGAACCGCCCGTCGCCGTCGTCGCGGTACAGCGTCGCCCAGAACGTCCGGTTGCCCGACCAGCCCGTCCAGACGCCGTCGTCGAGGGTCACCGCCACGTTCGTCCGGAAACTCGCCGCCGGGACGGTCGCGTTACCGACGGGCTGGCCCGGTCGCCCGCCGTCGTCGGTCCGGAGGACGACGAAACTCGGTCCGATCGCCGACACCGTCTCGACGACGACCGTCCCGTCGCTGACTGCCTGGGCGTCGACCGAGACGTGGTCGCCGTGAGTCGCCGCGCTCGCACTCGCGGCTACCGCTGGCCCGTTCCCGACCGGAGCGACGCTCCCTGAACCAGCGCCGGCCGCGACCGGGAGAGCGAGGAGGGCGACGACACAGACGGCGAGTGCGTGACGGGAACGCATCGTTCGAGTGAAATCCGACGCCGGTCCGGGCGGATCCGACCGCGTCCCCGAGACCCGCGACGGCGCCGGTTAGTCGTCACTCCTACGGCCGACCCTCCGATAACGGTTTGGACTCGCCCGGCCGACCGACCCGGACCGTCGGTGACGTCACAGACCGCGATTTGAACGATATTGAATCTGATAATAATCAGCAAAACTACGAAATATGTTATTAAATCCGAGTTTCGGAAGACGACGGCCGAAACTCCAGAATACCGATTCATATCGGCTTTCGTCCGCTAATTCGGGAGTATCGTGAACGAAGGGGTGTCACGAACAGTGTGCGATTTATCCGGACAGCCTGCGTACAATTCCTCCGTAAACCGCCCTTTCTCCGGAATATCCGTCGAAATCCAGTTAGACCTCGTTCTGACAGTGGTCCACGTCGTTCGATAGTATACCAGAAATATATACATACAGTAGAAGTGTTTCGTTGTGGAGGATAGATTGGCGCCACGACCGACAGCTGTGGCGGCCTGGTTCGAGTGGTCGGACTGCCCGGGGTAGACTCAAACGGCTGTTTAAGTCTGGGACCGAATTAAGTACGAGCCATCCCTCGGTTCGGGTGCGGTCGGCACGCCCTCCACCTGGCGCTTGCCGCACCGCATGCCCAACCCCACCCGCATCCGATCGCCCCGGACGCGACGGCTTGCCACTGTCGCACGTCTCTGTGGCTGCTCTCCCCGGTGCAGCCACTTTCTGGTTTCCACGTGACCCCCGAGCAGTCGGTGGTCGAGGGTGGCTTCGGTGTTACGAATCGAGATTCCAGCACTCGACGCCGTCGGGCAGCGCGTCGAGCGCGGAGTCTGGCCAGTCCTCGTGATTGAGCGTGAACGCGACGTCCGGGTTGGCCTCGGCCACTCGACGGACGCCCGCGGCGGCCGATTCGTAGGCTGCGTCGTCCAGTCGGTCGGGAGTCTCGGCGGTGAGGGGGTAGACGTCCGACAGTGCACGCGGGTACGGTCCGAACGGCGGGCGAACCCGCCAGGACTCGTCGAAGTCGTCGTTCGCGGACCCCTCGGTGAGCAGGATCCGGTCACCGTCGGGCGAGAGCCGCGCGAGGCGGTCGTGGTGTCGCAGTACCTCGGGCCGGCGCGGGCTGTCTTCGGAGAGATAGAAGAACGTGTCCTTGGAGACGCGGTCCGTGGTTTCGAGCTGGGGGGCGTGGTCCAGCAACGTCCGGTAGCCGTCGAGCATGGCGGGGTGACCACGGGCGCGCGCCTCGACGAGTTCGAGCAGGTTCCCTCGCCGGATCGCCTGTCTGACCGTCCTGATCTCCCCGAGGGAGACGTGGAGGTTGTGCTCGGCCAGGAGACGCTCGCGCTCGTCCTCGCCCAGTTCACGGAGTTTCCCGGGCGAATACTCGACGCAGACGGGACACGAACAGGGGAAGTGCTCCAGGTCTTCGAGGTGTTCGGTCGTGCGGACGGTCATGTAGCGGTCGTCGCGGGCGTAGATGGCGTAGGCCGCCGAGTCGAAGAGGTCACAGCCAAGCGCCGCGGCCAGCGCGAACATCATCGGGTGGCCGGCGCCGAAGAGGTGGACCGGCGCGGACTCGGGGAGCCCCCGTTTCGCGGCGGCGACGACGTCGGCGAGGTCGTCGTAGCGGTACTCGTTCATCAGCGGGACGACCGCGCCGACCGGGAAGACGTCGAGTCCCGACGCGGCGGCTGCCTCTCCCGCGGCCTCCCGCAGGTCGGGGAACGTCGACCCCTGAATGGGGGCGGTGACGAGCATCTCGCCGGGGTCGAAGTCGGCGGCGACGGCGAGCCGTTCCTCCGTGGTGGCGAGTTCGGTCTCGGCACGCTCGCGGTCGACGTCCGGCGGCGTGGGCACGTCCACGGGCGTCGCGATGTCAGAACCGATTTTCCGCTGGAAGTCGAGGATCTCGGCGGTCGTGACGTCGATTTCGCCGTATTCGGCCAGCTGGAAGGAGCCCGAATCTGTCATGATGGCCCCCGAGAAGTCGAGCAGGTCGTGGAGGCCGCGCTCCTCGACGGGGTCACGGAGGTCGTCGCTCCCGTAGAGGACGTAGCTATTGGTGATGAGGATCTCGGCGCCGAAACGGGATTCCAGGTCCGCGGGAGTGACCGTCTGGATGTGGGGGTTGACGACCGGGAGGAGAGCGGGCGTCTGGACGGTCACGTCGCCCCGCGGGACTTCGAGTTCGCCGAGGCGTCCGGCCGCGTCGTAGCGGCCCGCCTCGAAGACGTCGCGCATTACCCCGCCCGTATCCGGCCGCCGGGCCTAAGAGTTGTGTTCGGCCGCCACGGCGACGGTCGTCTTCGGCCGCCGGCCGACCCGTCAGGTACCCGGTCCGAACAGCTCGTAGTAGAGCACGCCGAGCATCGTCCGGCCGTCCCGCAGGGCGTCCTCGCGGGCGGCGTCGACCAGTGCGTCGAAGGTCGCCGTGTCGACGCGGATGTCCTCGTTGTAATCGAGGTTCTGATTCCCGGAGGGCGTACAGTCGCGAGCGACGAAGTAGTGAAACACCATGTCGGCGATGCCGTTCGCGGGCTCGACGCTCGTGAGGTGGTCGACAGCGCCGGGTTCGTACCCCGTCTCCTCTTCGAGTTCCCGCGCCACGGCGTCTGCAGGGTCGTCGTCTTCGGGTTCGAGCCCGCCGGCGGGGAGGCCGCGATTCACCCGCCTGACGGGCTGGCGCCACTCCTCGATGACGACGACCTCGCCCGACTCGGTGAACGGGAGCACGACGACGCTCTCGCCCTCGGCGACCCAGTCGTAGGCCGCCACCACGTCGTTCGGGAACCGTACGTCCTCGTTGACGACGTCGAAGCCCTCACAGGCGTAGACGGTCTGTGCGCCCAGTGTCTCCCAGGCGAGAGTCGAGTCGTCGTCTTCGGCCGCTCGTTCGTCCCCCGAGTCCGGGTCGTCTCCGTCGGTCATACCGGGTCTGTCGGGGCCAGCGAGTTAGCGATGTCGGCTTTCCGGGAGTGCAGTGAGCGCCGACCGGCCGCGGACACCGGAGACACGCCCGACCACGGCCGTCTCGAAACACCGAAGACCGGTCGGGTGGTCGCTCGGATATGGACGTTCACGACGAGTTCATCCCCGAGGAGACGTTCGGTGCCTGTATCGACGCTCTCCCCCAGGTGTGCGTCGAGGTGTTACTCGAACGCGACGGCGAGGTGCTGGTCGCCCGGCGGACGAACGAGCCCGCCCGCGGAGCGTGGTTCTGGCCCGGTGGCCGCCTCTACAAGGGCGAGGAGTTGGACGCGGCCGCTCGTCGGATCGGTCGCGAGGAACTCGGTGTCGACGTCGACCTCGTCGACCGCGTGGGCGTCTACAGCCACTTCTGGGACATCTCGTCGGTGGCGGGCGCGGACTCCCGGCACACGGTCAACGTCGCCTACCACGTCCGCCAGCGCGACCCGGACGCGATGCTCGACCTCGACGACCAGCACGACGCCCACCGGTTCGTCACCGCCGAGGACCCCGACCTGCACGACTACCTCTACCAGTATTTCGAGGACCTGGTGCTGTAGTCGGTCTCGCCAGAGCAGCGTGGCGTATTGCTATTCTCGTCCTTCGTTTCCATTCACTCTTCGAGTGATAGGGACAGGGTGTAGAGGTAGCAATTCGTGGTGTTCGAGTTGTCGTGACCGCACTCGTACCCGTGAGATGGAAGCCCTCGGCGTGCTCGCGGTCGCTGAGCGGGATATCCGCGCTCTCAGCACAGCCCGCTTACGGCTTCGCCGTGCGCTTTCGAGGCCCGTAGCGCCTCGCACCGCGCGGATAGTGGCCCACTCAGGCGACGCTACTCGCTTCGCTCGACGCGAGCGCGCCTCGCCCTTCCAGTCCGCCAGGGGACATAGCCTGTGGCGTCGGCTACCGAACGTTCCACGTCGAGACGGCCTGTGCGACACATATTGACCCTGGCGGACTGAAAGGGCGAGGGCCGGTGGCGGCGAACGCAGTGAGCGGAGTCGCCTGCGCGGGCACTATTCTCGCGAGTGCGGCGCGGTGCGGGTGTCCGAGCGAGAATATCCCGCGCAGCGACCGCCAGCGGCCCGAGGGCTTTCAACCCACGATCACGAGTGCGGTGCTGTCGCCGACACCAGTTTCTTCCGAACTATCTTGGCCTGCAACAACCGCTCAGTACGCAACAAAGAGTGAACGGCCGATTCACCGACAACGCCGGTGAAATCAACACCCAACATCAATTATAGGACTGTTTCCAGGGATTAACCGAGCGAGACGTCGAGATACAGCATGACGACGACGCCGACCATCGTCCCGAGTGTGGCGACGCGTTCGTTCCCGCGGAGGTGGGTCTCGGGGACGATCTCGTCGCTGATGACGAACAGCATGGCACCGGCGGCAAAGCCCATCGCGTAGGGAAGGATAGGCGCGGCGACCGTCACCGCGAGCGCACCGAGCAGGACGAGCGGGATCTCGACGATACCAGAGCGCACGCCCGTGACCATGGCGTAGAACCGGCGGTCGAGCCCCGCATTGACGGCGGCGATCGACACCGCCAGCCCTTCGGGGACGTTCTGGATGCCGATCGCGAGCATGAGCGCGACTGCACTCCCGAGAGAGGCCTCACCGGCTGCGGCCGACCCGAAGCCGACGCCGACAGCCAGTCCCTCGGGCATGTTGTGCAAGGTGATCGCGAGGATGAACAGGACGACCGGGGCGAGACGCTCCTCGCTGATCGGAATCCCCTCGCTCGGGTCGGCGGCGTCCTCACGGCGTTTCCCCGTCAGCAGGTAGTGGGCGTGAGGGACGAGGAGGTCCGCACGGTCGAGAAAGAGCGCACCCAGCAGGACGCCGCCCAGAACCGGCAGGGGACTCCCGCCGGGGGTCGCCTCGATCCCGGGGAGGATGAGACTGGTGAAACTCGCGGCGAGCATGACGCCGGCGGCGAAACCGAGCGCGCCGTCGAGCGCCCGTTCGGAGGGGTCCCGCCAGACGAGCACGAGCGACGCCCCGAGGAGATTCATCCCCGCGATCACCAGCCCGCCGAGCAGCGCCTGGACGACCAGTCGTTGCCCACTCAACACCTCGATCGCCGTCTCGACCGGCCCAGACATCGGGACGGACGGACACGCCGACAGGGTAAAAACGTAGGTGCCCGGCGACCGGTCGTCGGTCGAAACGGATCCCCGGTGGGCGGTCCACAGGGGCGAATCGTCAGTGGGCGGTCCACAGGGGCGAATCGACGGTAGTCGGTCCACAGGAGCGGGTGCGAGACGTAACAAAGACGGGCGTCCGGTCCGTCGTCGGTCCAATGAGTGACTGGGACGTCTATCTCGTCACGCAGGAGAGTCTCTCCGCCGGGCGCTCGACCCGCGAGGTGGTCGAGGCGGCCATCGCCGGCGGCGTCGACGTCGTCCAGCTCCGGGAGAAAGACCGGAGCGCACGCGAACGCTACCACCTCGGCCGGAAACTCCGGGCGCGGACCCGCGAGGCCGGGGTGACGTTCGTCGTCAACGACCGTGTCGACCTCGCGCGGGCCGTCGACGCCGACGGGGTCCACCTCGGCGACGCAGACCTGCCGATCCGCGTCGCCCGCGAGGCGCTGGGTGAAGACGCCATCGTCGGCCGCTCGGTCTCGTTCGTCGAGGACGCCGTCGCGGCCGAACGGGCCGGTGCGGACTACCTCGGCGTCGGTGCCGTCTACGCCACCGGGTCGAAAGACGACATCGACGACGACGAGTACGCCGTCGGCCCCGAGCGGGTCGGCGACATCGCCGCCGCCGTCGACATCCCCGTCGTCGGTATCGGCGGCGTCGACGCGGACAACGCCGGTGCCGTCGTCGAGGCGGGCGCCGACGGCGTCGCGGTCATCACCGCGATTACCCGGGCCGACGACCCCGAGACCGCCACGCGGGAACTCGGCGAGACGGTCGAAAACGCACGAGGCTGAGTAGCCGGGAGAGTCTCAGACCAGTTCGACGACGGTCACGACGGCAGAGAGGATCGCACCGACGATGGCCGCCACACGGACGATCGCCCAGTCGGTTCCGGTCGACAGTTCTTCCTCCCGCACAACTGCGGCGATAAACGCTCCGAGGACGGCGAGGCCACCGAGGAGCGTCAGCCAATCCGCACCGCACCCGGGTCGGCCGTCACTTCCGAGAGGCCCTGTGCGACCGCTACGACGCCGAACAGCGTGAGCGCGCCCCAGTAGAGCGGGTCGGAGTCCACCGCCGACGGTCGTTCGCTCGCAGTGATGAAGATCGGTGGTCGACCGAACGGGCGTACTGTCGCGACGGGACGAAACGTGGCTCGATAAGCCGAGGTTTCCCCCGTCACGGTGACGGTTCTCCGTACGACGCCGTGCTTACGGCGTTCTCGACCAGACGACATACCCCGAGTGAGCCGGTGGCCACACCTTCCGTCCCGGGTCATCGCGGCGCGTACCCGGTGTGAACCGACGTGTGGTGGTTTCCGAGACCGACGGTATGGACCATCCCGAGACGGGCGCCGACACCAGCCAGGGTCGCCGTGAACGGTCCGGTCTTACCGGAGTCCGGTCGGCGAGACGAACGAATAGCCTCCGAATTACCAATAGATCGTCCGTCTTCTGTGTCGGTATGTTGTACGTCCCCCTGCAACTCGAGTTCACCGACGCCATCGAAGCCACCATCGCGGACATCCTCGGGTTCCTGCCGCGGCTGCTGGCCGCGCTGGTCGTCCTGTTCGTCGGCTGGCTCGTCGGCCGGTTCGTCTACCGCCTCGTCTACCGCGTGGTCGACGGAGTCGAACTCGACAGGTACGTCATGGAGACGCCCCTGGGTCGGATCCTCGGTGGGACCGAGGGCGCGGTGTCACGGTCGTTCGGCAAGCTCGGCGCGTGGTTCGTCTACGCGCTGGCCGTCCTCGCCGCCGCGAACGTCCTCGCGGTCGACCTGCTCTCGGAGTGGATCGCCACCGCCGTCTCGTACTTCCCGGCCTTCATCGCCGGGACGCTCATCATCGTCGTCGGGTTCGTCCTCGCGGACCTCCTCGCCGACGTCATCGCGCGTACCGAGTCGGTGACCGGAACCGGCTACACCGACTTCTTCGCCGACGGGATCCGCGTCTTCCTCTATTTCATCGCCATCGTCATCGGCCTGGACACCATCGGCGTCGACGTCCAGATCCTCTATACGTTCGCGACGGCAGCCGCCTGGGGCCTCGCCGCCGGGATCGCACTCGCCATCGGCATCGGCTTCGGCTGGGGCGGCAAGGACTACGTCGCACAGAACATCGACGGCTGGATGGGATTCGGGCGCGAGGAGGGCGACGCGTTCACCACCAGCCAGCCGGGTGACGACAGCTAGTCGCGTGTCGGAGGACGTTCGTCGTAACACGCGACATCGGAGTCGAGCCCTGGAAGAAGATCGTCCCTTCGACAGCACCGCACTCACCAGTGAGCGTTGAAAGCCCTCGGCGGCTCGCGAGTCAAGCCCTCGGGCCGCTTGCGGGTCGTGTCCCCGCTCGCATCGACGCGGGGCTCCCCGCGGCTGGCGGTCGCTGTCACCGAAAATAGCGGCTTTTCGAGCTGCCGAGAGAGCCACGGTCTCTCGAACCACACGGGGTGTTCCCGCTCGAACAGGGTCAGTCGGACGTGGGCGCTGCGACCGTGACGGTCACGTGGCCACAGGGGCACTCGTAGGCCCGTCGTTCGCCTCCCGCGGTCCGGAAGACGAGCTGGCAGCTGCCGTCGTCGAGTTCGCGGTCACACCCCGTCGCCTCACACCGGCAGGCGATCTCGTCGAGCATACCCTCCGGTACGCCCGCGACACGTATCAATCCGAGCCGTCCCCGGAGTGAAAGTGAAAGTAAAAGACGGCGTCGGGGTAGTCACCGACTACGTGCCGAGTCCCACGGTATCGGTCGTGATCACACCGCGGGTGCATCGCTGGTGAACCGTGCGTATGCGAAACACCCACACAACCCACGTAGCGGCCGTGTGAGAGTGAAACACGGGGTTGGAGTACCGGAACGTTTAAAACTCCGGCGCGCCGACTGGAAGGTACCAGAACGTCTCCGGCGTTCCGGCAGTATCGCACTTTGCCCAGCATGACAGGGAAGCCTTGTTGTCGGCGTCAGCACACCGAGACGGGCACGACTGTCCAGCGCCGGAGTAGTATGGCCCCGAGGTTCAATCATGGCTGAATCGATAGACGAATCCAAGAACGTAGCGGTCACAGACGACGACCTGGAGAACAAGTCCAAGGGCGAGCTCATCAAGCTCGCGGGACAGCTCCGGGATCGACGAAACGAACTCAACCAGCTCGCCTCCGAGCGTGCATCCAGTCGCGACGACCTGAACGCGAAGACTCGCGAGAAGGTCGACGAGGCCCAGGAACACCGCGAGAAGCGCGACGAGCTCAACCAGCAGGTCCAGGAGCACAAGGAAAAGCGCAACGAGCTCAACGCCGAGGCCAACGAGCTCTTCGACGAGGTCGAGCAGATGCGCGACGACCTCGAACTCGACGAGGGCAAGGACATCGAGCAACTCGAATCGGAGATCGAGGACCTCGAGTTCAAACAGCAGACGGAGGTGCTCTCGGCCGAGGACGAGCGCGAACTCATCGAGAAGATCGAGGACAAGCGCGAGAAGCTCTCGGAGAAAAAGGAGAAGCTCAACCAGGGCGACGACCTGGAGGAACTCAAAGACGAGGCCGAGGAGATCCGCTCCGAGGCGTCCCGGCACCACCAGAAGGTGACCGAGCTCGCGGACGAGGCCCAGCAGCATCACAACCAGATGATCGAGGCCTACCGTGAGGCCGACGAGATCCGCGACGACGCCGACGAGATGCACGAGAAGTTCGTCGACGCCCAGGAGGCCGCGGACCAGCACCACGAGGACTTCGTCCGCGTCCAGAAGCGCCTGCGCGAACTCGACAAGAAGGAAGAAGAGGAAGAGCGGGAGGCCCGCAAGGAGAAAGAAGAGGCCGCCCGCGAGGAAGCCGAGGAGATCTACCAGAAATTCAAGGAAGGCGAAACTCTCGACACCGAAGACCTGATGAAACTCCAGAACACGGGGCTGCTCTAGGCTGACGCCGACGGTTTCTGTGTTTTTTCGACCGACAAGCGACGCGTAACTCCACGGTAAATCCACGGTAGCGACCGGGCGCGACAGCGTCGACCGGACAGTGACGGCTCCGCTGTCTCACCTTCTCGGCACCGGGATTCAGGCCGTCTCCGGGATGGGGTCCGCGAGGACGACCGCCTCGCCGTCGACGACCGTCTCCCCGTCGCCGTCGGTGACGGCAGTCGAGAGGCGATAGCGCTCGTTCCCGATGTCCTCGACGACCTCGCACTCGGCGGTGACGCGGTCGCCGATGTCGACGGGACCGAGGTAGCTGACCTCCTGTGAGAGGTAGACGACGAGCCCCGGCAGGCGGGCGAGCGCAGCGCTGATCGTGCCGGCGACGAGCGTTCCGTGGACGATGCGGCGGCCAAAGCGGGTCCCGGCGGCGTACTCGTCGTCGAGGTGGAGGCGGTTCGTGTCGCCGCTGGCGTCGGCGAACGCCTCGACTTCGGCCTCGTCGAGTGGCTTCGAGAAGCGAAGGACGTCACCCACGTCGATGGCGTCCTCGTGCCCGACGTACTCGAACTCCCAGTCGGCTTTCTCGTAGGCGGTGTCGCGGCGTTCGGTCCGGCGGACGCGGTCGTCGTCGCCCGTGCTCTCCGGGTGTTGCCAGCGGACGTGTGGCAGGAAGTGCGCGAGGTCGGTCGTCGTCACGATCCCCGCCAGTTCGTCATCGTCGGTGACCGGGAGTTTCTTGATCCGGTGGTCTCGGAGTCGCTGTGCGGCGACGACGACGCTTTCCCCGGCGTCGACGGTGTGGACCGGCGTCGACATGACCACCTCGACGCTCGTCTCGTCGGGGTCACCGCCGGTGGCGACGAGCGAAACGAGGTCGGATTCGGTGACGATGCCGGCGATGCCGTCGTCGACGACGACCACCGAGCCGACGTCCCGCTCGTGGAGCAACCGGACGGCTTCTGTCACCGTCGCCGTCGGAGCGACCGTCGCGACACGCGTCTGCATCACCTCCGCGACCGAAGGGGGACCGATCATGCCCGTGGGTTCGGCCGCCCCCGTCTTGAAGGCTGTTCCGGGACCGAGAGCGTTCGTGTCGTTTCGAGATGTGTCGACAGCCACCGTGGCGCGCGACGTCGAGCGTGTCCGAACCTCGTGAGGGCCGCGAGACGAAGCCGCGCGAGGGACGAGGAGCACAGCGAGCGTAGCGAAGCGAGCACCGCAAGAGGCTGGGGAGGTGTGAGGACTGCGGTAGTGGTGCTGTGCGGGACGGTTGCGGCGCGGTGCGGTGCTGTGCGGGGCGATTGCGGAGCGTGGCGGTCGCGGTTTCCTGGCGGACTGAAAGGGCGAAGCACACTCGCGGCGACCGTCGGGAGCGGAGTCGTCTGAGCGGGCCCTATTCGAGCGAGTGCTGTGCGGTGCGGGTGTTCGAGCGAGAATATCCCGCTCAGCGACCGCGAGCGCGCTGAGGGCTTTCATTTTCTAGTGTGAGTAGCGGTACTCTCGCGAGTCGCAGTGATATTCACAGTTAATGAGCGCGTCGAGGGCTTTCACCCAACGCTGCGAGCAGCGGTCGAAACACCAGTTACTGAGGGCGACACGCTTTACACGCCCAGACCACTACGAAGTCGTCATGGCAGACGTCACTATCGAGTACTGCGTCCCGTGTGGCTTCCGCGAACGGGCGCTGAATCTCCAGCAGGCCATTCTGACGAGTCTCGAACAGGAGATAGACAGCTGTACGCTCGTGATGGGTGCCCACGGCGTGTTCACCGTCAGCGTCGACGGCGAGAAAGTCTACGACAAGGACGAGGGCGACTACGACGTCGACGAGATCGTCCGCGTCGTCCGCGAACACCTCTGATTCTGGCAGGAGAATCTGCGTGAATGGACGGCTAGCTGGTATCCTGGCCACGCTCGTCATCGTGGCTTGAAAGCCCTCGGCACGCTCGCGGTCGCTGAGCGGGATATCCGCGCTCGAACACCCGCACCGCTCCGCACTCGCGCGGATAGTGGCCCGCGCAGGCGACTACGCGTTCGCCGCGAGCGCGCCTCGCCCTTTCAGTCCGCCAGGGACCGCGACTGCACCGCCCCGCTCCGCAATCGCCCCGCACAGCACCACACCGCGCCGCAGACAGCCTCACACCTCCCCAGCCTCTTGCGCTCCTCGCTTCGCTACGCTCGCTGCGGTGCTCATCCACCGTCAGAGCAAGCTCTGACGAGCCTTCGTTCGCTCCGCTCACGAAGACCTCGCACGATACGTTTCGCGGCCTCGCAGTGCTCGGCACGACTCGACGGCGCGCGCCACGGTGGATGGTCGAATCGCTGACTGGTCGTATGCTTACAGCGGGTGAGGGACTCCTATTTAAACCTTGTCCCGGGCTGTCGGGGTGGAAGTCGGCGACCGGTATTTACCGGGGAAGGGGTCGTAGGTCGACGTGCATGAAGCGACTCTCACCTCTGCGGGCGATCTTGCTCGCAACGGCGCTCGTCGTCGCGCTGGCTGCCCTCCCCGGCGCGGCGGCGGCGATGTCCGTACCCTCCACCGAAACGCCCGCCGCGGCGGGACTCTCCGCCAGTCCTGTCGCGGCCGACACGAGCGACGCGGTCGAGACGACGATCGGTCCGAACGAGACAGTCAACGAAGACGTCACAGCGATGACCGGCGACGTCGTGGTCCGTGGCACCGTCAACGGCGACGTGACGTCGGTCTCCGGGTCGGTCCGGGTGACTGGGACGGTCACCGGCGACGTGAGCGCGGCAGCCGGGTCAGTCACCGTCGGTCCCGGCGGGACCATCACAGGTGACGTCTCCAGCGGCGGCGGGTCGGTCGAACTCGCAGCCGGCGCGACCATCGGCAACGACGTGAGTGCGGGTGCCGGCTCGGTCGTCGTACCCGCCGGCGCCACCGTCGAGGGTGACGTCGCGGCCGGCGGCGGTGACGCCGAGGTCAACGGCACCGTCGAGGGCGACGTCGCCAGCGGCCAGTCGGTGATACTCGGCTCGTCGGCCGTCGTCGAGGGCGACGTCACCTACCGCGAATCCTTCGACCGCGCGGACGGCGCCCGGGTAGACGGCACGATCACCGAGCGCTCCGAGAACTGGCAACCCAGCGGCCCCGAGATCCAGGTCGAACCCGGCGTGCCCGTCGTCTCGTTCGTCCCCGGGTTCGTCCCGAGCGGACTGGTCCCGGTCTACTGGACGGTGATCGCGCTGTTCATCGGCGCCGCCCTCCTCGGACTCTTCCCCCGCTTCTCCTCGGAAGTGGCGACGCGAGCGAGCGAGGACCCCATCCGGAGCGTCGCGACCGGCATCGTGGCGCTCGTGGCCGTTCCGCTGGCGCTGGTCACCTTCCTGCTGACCGTCGTCGGCATCCCGGTGGCGCTGGCCGGCGGCGCCGTCTTCGCGCTCTCGCTGTGGGCGAGTCTCGTCTACGGCGAGTACCTCGTCGGCCGGCAGGTGCTCGGTGCCGCCGGGTGGCCCAACCGCTGGGCCGCACTCGTGCTCGGCGTCGTCGGGATCGAAGTGATCTCGCTGGTTCCCCTGCTCGGCGGCCTCCTCAAACTCGCCGTCCTCGTCGTCGGACTCGGCGCGCTGGCGCTCGCGGCCGCCGACCGCTGGCGCGACAGGTCCGGCGGCGACGACCACGAACCAGAACCGGCCGGAGGCGAACCCGCGCCGCCCGCCGCCTGAGGCTTCCCGGTCCCCGCCGATACCCCTCACACCACTCTGCTCGTCTCCGCTGACACTTCGGCCCTCCACCGTTCGCCCGACGGCAGCCCCGACGTTTCCGTTCCTGTTCCCGTGGTCGTTCCTGTTCCCGTTCGATTTTCGACCGACAGCGGCGTGTGGCGACCGCGAACCGAACGGTCTTTGCGGTGCGAACTGTTCGATTCGGGTATGACAGCGACGCTCGTCGCAGAGGACCTTCGCCGGGCATACGGCGAGACAGTCGCGCTCGACGGCGTCTCCCTCTCGGTCGACGGAGGCGAGGTGTTCGCCCTGGTCGGCCCCAACGGCGCGGGCAAGACCACACTCGTCCGCGCGCTGACGGGCACGACCGACGCCGAGGGCACGGTGGAGGTCTTCGGGACGGCCCCCGCCGACGTCGACCCCGAGCGGATCGGTCTCCTCCCCCAGGACTTCGACCCGCCCGAGCGACTCACGGCGCGGGAACTGATAGCGTACTTCGGCGGCCTCTACGACGACGCCCGCGACACCGAGAACGTCCTCGCCGACGTGGGACTGGCCGACGACGCCGACACCTGGTACGAGAACCTCTCGGGGGGCCAGCGCCGCCGGACCTGCGTCGGGACGGCGCTCGTCAACGACCCCGACCTGCTCTTTCTCGACGAACCGACCACGGGGATCGACCCTGCGGGTCGCCGGGCGCTCTGGAGCCTGCTCGAAGGGCTGGCCGACGGCGGGACCACGATCGTCCTGACGACCCACTACATGGAGGAGGCCCACCGACTCGCCGACCGCGTGGGACTGCTCGCGGACGGCCGCCTGGTCGCCGTCGACGACCCCGACGCCCTCGTCGACGAGTACGGCGGCGACCCGCGACTGGTCGTCGAGACCGATGTTGACCCCAGCGAACTCGACCTGTCGGGAACACTCGGAACCGGCCAGCGCGTCGAAGGCGTCGACGGCACGCTGACCGTCTACGGCATCGAACCCCAGGACATCGGCGACGTCGTCGACGCACTCGACGCCGCAGGAGCGAGTTACGAGTCGCTCACCTGGACCGACCCCGACCTCGAAGACGTCTATCTCGAACTCACCGGGGCGGGCAGCGCGTCCAGGGCGGGCGGGACCGATCCCGTCGCGACGGGGCCGGGAGGGGGCTCGCTGACCGAGACGGTTCGGGAGCACGGAGGCCACGAGGGTCACGGAGACCACGAGGAACGTGAGAGCCAGGACCGTGTGGGGGGGCAGCGATGACTCGCACCAGTCGCGTCGCGGCGTCGTTTCGCGCGGACTGGCACTCGTTTCTGCGCCGGCGGACGGCCGTCTTCTTCACGTTCTTCTTCCCGCTGATCATCGTCGTCATCTTCGGCGCGCTCGTCCAGACCGACGCCACCGGCGGCCTCTTCGCCGAGGACCCCGCCTACTACGTTCCGGGATATCTCGCCGTCGTCGTGCTGTTCACACCCCTCTCGCGGGTCGGGAGCGAGGTGGCGCGCCATCGCGACGGCAACCGCTTCGAGAAACTCGCGACGACGCCCCTCTCCCGGAGCGAGTGGTTGCTCGCCCAGACGCTCGTCAACGTGGTCGTCATCGGCCTCGCCGCGCTCCTCTTGCTCGGGCTGGTCGCGCTCCTGACCGGGGCCGACCTCGCGTTCGGACCGGCGACCGTGGCCGCGATCGTCGCCTACGTCCTCCTCGGGGTCGCGCTGTTCTGCGGGTTCGGCGCGCTCATCGGCTCGTACGCCGGCTCCCAGGACGGCGTCATCGCCGCGAGCAACTCTATCGCGCTCCCGCTGCTCTTTCTCTCCGATACGTTCGTCCCGCCGTCGATGCTCCCGGCGTGGTTCGAGCCCGTGATGTGGCTCTCGCCGCTGACGTACTTCTCGCGGGGTGTCCGTGCGGCGACCGGCTACGCGCCTCCCTCGCTCGGGCCCGTCGACTCGTCGGCGGAATTCCTGCTCGTTCTCGCGGGACTCGCGGCGGTCTTCGTCGCGCTCGGCGCGTGGTCGCTCCCGCAGACGGACTGACGGTCAGGCGCTGGCGCCACTGTCACTGTCTCTGTCCCCACCACCGTCACCATCGCCGTCACCGTCACTATCGTCGTCGCTCCCGCCACCGTCAGGGGAGTCGCCGGGCGGTCCCTCGCGCGGGTCGATGGTGACGATGCCCTCGCCGGCGGTGTACTCGTAGAGCACCCACTTCGGGAGCGCGAGGACGCCGCGCATCTTGCGGACTCTGAGCTGTTTCATCAGCGACCCCTCGACGAGGTCGTCGTTCAGCCGCAGGTCGACGATGCCGTCGACCATGTAATCGAGGTCGTTTGGAAACCCCTCGCCGTCGTTCGAGGCCGCCGCGCTCGCGTAGACGGGGACGAACCTACTCTTGCAGACCGTCGCGCGGAGGTCCTTGACGAACCGGTAGGCCTGGACGGGCTGGACGCCGGAGCCGAACTCGTCGAGGGAGTCGAGGACGACGATCCCCCGGTCTTCCGCGTCGAGATCTTCGAGCGCGTCGTCGATGCGGTTCGAGAGCTCCTCGACGTCCGAGGGGTCCCGGACCCGCGACGTGGCGGGCTCACAGAAGCTCACGAGGTGGGTGTTCCAGTCGTCGAGTCGCTCGGCCATGCGCTCGCGGTCCTCCATGCGGTAGGTGAAGGCGTCGACGAAGCGCAACTGGCCGGCCTCCAGGTACGGGAGGACGTTCCAGTCGAGCGTGACGAAACTCTGGACCACCGAGACCGGCGGTTCGAGGAACGTGACGACGACGACCGGTTCGCCCCGACCGAGCGCACGCCAGACGAGTTCGGCTCTGATGGATTCGCTCCGGGTTCCGGCCTGGTCGGTCAGCATGACGAAGGAGTTGCGCGGGACACCCTGCGGGAGGCTCTCGTCGATGGGTCCGACCCCCGTGGGCGTCCGCCGGAAGCCGTGGTACTGCGTGAACACCCTGTCCGACTCCGTCAGCGCGTCCCGACAGCCCGCCGAACAGAACGCGTACGTCTCGCCCTCGTAGTCGGCGGTCACCGCCCCGCCCGAAATCGGAAGTCGACAGTAGTCACACCGGCGGTCCCCATCGGACGACTCGCCACTCCCGACCGGGATCGTCGTGCGCTCGCCCTGGCCGTCTGTCATGGTGACACGTTACACAGTCGAGGGGAAAAGCAGTGGGGGCGTGACCGGTCACTCTCGACGACCCCAGGGTGTCCCCCGGCTCACTGTCCCGCCGGCCCCTGCTCTCGCCAGTGTCGCCGCCAGATGAGGAGACCCACACCTGTCGCGAGGACGTAGACCGGGACGAGCAACGGGGATTCGCCCGCGACGAGAACGAGATAGAGGACGACGAAGCCCCCGACGACCGCCCCGGTTATCGCGACCAGCAACTGTCCGCCTTCACTCTGTACCGTCAGGTCCAGTCCCGTCGCCCGCCTGACACCGACCATCGCGAGGGTCAGAGCCAGGGCGGTGAGCGCCGGGAGTCCGACCGCTGTGAACGGCGTCGCGGAGAGAACGTCCGACGAAGTGATCAGCAGCGACCAGCCGAAGACGCTCGCGCCGTACCAGACGACGCCACGCAGGAACTCCGCGCCGATGTCGTACGTCGTCACGGTCTCCTGGAGGACGGAGCCGACGAAGTAGAAGCCACAGAGCGGGCCCAGGAACCCGAACAGGAGCCCGACGAAGCTGTCCGGTCCCTGCAGGGCGAACCCGGCGACGGCGACGGCGATCGCGACGACCGACAGGACGGCACCGTATCTGTGGACCCGCCGTATCGTGTCCGCGTTCACGCCGGTTGACTACTCGGGCGCACCGGGAAAACCTGTCGGGCCCGGACCTGTCCACCTGTCAGACCCGTTCGTCCACCTGTCAGCCCCGGGGTGGCCGCTTCTCAGGTTCGAAGTCCCCACTCTTCGCGCAGGCGGTGCCAGGCCGGGCCGACAGCCAGGAGGAGCAACGCCCCGTGACCGCGCGCCTCCCAGCTATAGACGTGGTTGAGCAGGAGATACGTGACGATGCCGAGAAAGAGCGACAGCGACCACGCGGCGACGGCGATCCGGCCGACTCTGGCGTGGATCGTCTCGCGCAACTCCGCGGGCGAGTGAGTGAGTCCGAGGACGACGGCGTGGAGGACGACAGGGACGGACACCGCCGACAGCAGGATGTGGACGGCCAGCATCGCGATGTAGGCGTAGTAGACGATACCGGACGCGACGATGGCCTTCTCGAAGCCGCCGCCGACCTTGAGCAGGTACATGACGAGAAATATCATGATGAGCGTGAAGGCGGTCAACATCGCCGCGCGGTGTCTGCGGACGTCACCGCGCCTGATGAACCGGACGCCGACGAGGATCGACACCAGCGCGAGCGTGTTCACGACCGCGATGGCGTGACCCAGGAAGATGGTCGTGTCCCTGCTGATCGACGGGAACGGCGCGTAGGGAGTGAACGCACCGAGGACCAGAATATAGCCGATCACCGAGAGCACCGCCGTGACCCACCGGGGGTTGGCCTTCACCCGTGACTGGAGGTTGTCGGCGACTGCCATATCGGCTCTCGGGACGCCGTCGGTATACCGCCTTCGGAACGGTGCCCTGACGGTCCGACGCGTTCCGGTATCGGGCCGTTTAACCGACGCTGTCCGCATCCCAAAGCCAGCGACGAGGATCTCGATGCACGGAAGCCACGACTCGCGGGAAGCGACCACGAGACGAAGCGTGTTGCAGACGATCGCCGGCGGCGTCGCCATCGGCGTCGGACTGGCGGGTCGGACGGCCGGGGGACGGACCCGACAGTCGACGGCGAACTGGCCGACATATCGCGGGAACGGCGGGAACTCGGGGTGGGTGTCCGGCCCCGCCGGTATCGCGACCGCAGTCGAGGAGCGCTGGGCCGTCGAGTCGGACCCCAGACCCAACCACCTGTCCGTCCACGACGGGCGCGTGTACCTCTCACTGGACAACGGGGAGTCCGAGCCATACGAGGGTGGGGTCCGCGCACTCGACGCAGAAACGGGCGACGAACGGTGGCGGTTCGACACGGACCGGTGGATGCAGTCGGTGCCCGTCGCCCGGGGTGACGCCGTCTACGCGCTCGCAAACGGCGACGGAGAGGGCTACGTCTACGAACTGGCCGCGAGCGACGGCAGCGAACGGTGGTCACAGACGCTCGGCGGGGAACCAGTCGCGGGGCTCTCGGTCGTCGACGGCACCGTCTACGCCGCGACGGTCCACGACGAACTCGTCGCGCTGGACCGGAGTGGAGACCAGCGGTGGCGACAGAGTCTCGCGAACAGCGTCTGGGATCCGCCGGCGGTAGTCGACGGTACCGCATACGTGACCGGGGACAACGTGACCATCAACAACCAGACGCCCGGCCAGCCCACGGTCATCTACGCGCTGGATGCGGACACGGGCCGGGAGTCGTGGCGGTACGAGGTCGGCCAGGTCGGTGCGACGTCGCCGGTCGTCGTGGACGGCACCGTCTACGTCAGCGACGACAGCGGGGTGATACACGCTGTGGGGACGGACGGTAACCCGGAGTGGACGGTCGAGATGGACGACGACATCTGGATACCGACGGTCCACGCCAGGACAGTGTATCTCTCCGGGTCGAAGACCCTGTACGCGCTGGACGCTCGCGACGGGAGTGTCGCGTGGCGTATCGAGGGGGAGACGGACATCGGCGCGCTGCTCGGGACGACCGACGCGCTGTACACGTCCGTCGACGGGGAACTGACGGCCGTCGACCCCGTCACCGAGAAGACGCGGACGCTGGCGCAGGTACCGAACGACCCGGCTGCCGTCGCCGGCGACACGATATACGTCCAGTCCGACAGCACCGTCTACGCCTTCGAGATCACCGAGCGTGTCTCGGGGCTCCCGGTGTCGACGCCGACGTCCTCGCCGACGGCTTCGCCGACCCGAACGGAGACACCGTCACCCACGGCGACGCCGACACCGACCCCGGAATCCGGCGATGCGGAGCGGACTGCCGGCGGAGACGCCGGTGGAGAGACAGCGGCGACGACGACTGCGGACGGACGCCTCTCGCTCGCGACCGTCCTCGCGGGTGTGCTCGGTGGCGGGGCGCTCCTCGCCGGTCGGGGACGGTCCGCGGACGAGGAGCGTGAGTGAGGCAATTTTCACCGCAAATGTGAAACCGCCAGCGCGGGAATACTGGGACATGAGCACGGAACAGGAACGGGACCCCGAAGACCGACAGATCCGGTGTCTCGTCGCGAAGGTCGGCCTCGACGGCCACGACCGGGGCGCCCACGTCATCGCCCGCGCTTTCCGCGACGCCGGCTTCGAAGTCATCTACTCCGGGCTCCACCGCTCGCCGGACGAGGTCGTGCAGGCCGCCGTCCAGGAGGACGTCGACGTGCTCGGCATCTCCATCCTCTCGGGCGCCCACAACACGCTCGTCCCCAAGATCATGGACGGCTTGCGGGAGTACGGCGCGCTCGACGACACGCTCGTCCTCGTCGGCGGCATCGTCCCCGACGACGACAAGGACGCGCTCAAGGCCGAAGGCGTCGCCGAGATCTTCGGCCCCGGCGCCTCCATGTCCGAGATGATCGAGTACGTCCGGACGAACGCGCCCGAGCGATGACGGCAGGGGAATCGGAGACGGAGATCGACCGACTCGTCGAGGGCGTTCTGGCCGGCGAACACCGGGCGCTGGCCCGGACGATAACGAAGATCGAGAACCGCGCGCCGGGCTATCGCGACCTCGTCGCCGCGCTCCACACCCACACCGGCAATGCTGACGTCCTCGGAGTGACGGGCAGTCCCGGCGCCGGCAAGTCCACACTCGTCGACAAACTCGCGAAGGCCTACCGCGACCAGGGACTCACCGTGGGTGTCATCGCCATCGACCCCGCTTCACCGTACACAGGTGGTGCGGTGCTGGGCGACCGCATCCGCATGGCCTCGAACGTCGGCGACATGGACGTGTTCTTCCGGTCGATGTCCGCTCGTGGGACGCTGGGCGGGCTCTCGACCGCGACGACCGACGCCGTCACGGCGCTCGACGCCTTCGGCAAGGACAAGGTCATCGTCGAGACCGTCGGCGCCGGGCAAAACGAGATCGACATCGTCCGCACTGCCGATACGGTCGCCGTCCTCGTCCCGCCGGGCAGCGGCGACGACGTCCAGATGCTCAAAGCGGGTATTCTGGAGATCGCCGACCTGTTCGTCGTCAACAAGGCCGACCTGGAGGGCGCCGACCGGACGGTACAGGAGTTGCGCGAGATGCTCCACATGGGGAGCGGGACTTCGACGGGCGGGCATCACGGCGCCAGCACGAACGTATCAGGTTCGACTCGGGAACGTAACCCCGACGAGGACGACGCCGAATCGGCCGAGTGGGAGCCACGCATCGTCGAGACAGTCGCGAACACGGGCGAGGGGGTCGACGACCTCGTCGAGGCGCTGGAAGCGCACCGCGAGTACCTCGTCGCGTCGGGCGAACTCGACCGGCAGGCCCGCGAACGCTACGCCGCGGAGATCCGGACGCTCCTGCGCGAGGACGTCCACGAGTTGCTCGCCGAGGAGATCGACAACCAGGGCGGCCTCGACGCCGCCGTCGACCGGGTCGTCGCCCGCGAGACCGACCCCTACACGGTCGCCGACGAGGTCGTCACACCCGTGGCCGACTGTGTGCGGGAGCGCCGAGACAGGGACTGAGCACTCTGCCGTCGCAGGCTATAAACGCGCGAGACCGCTAATCTCGGCCATGCGACTTCGAAAGGTAGCGGGAGCGGCGGTCGGCGCGCTCGGGACGGCCGCGATCGCGAACGAACTGCTCTCGCGGCGCGCGGGGGACCTGCCGCCGCCACTCCCGGGGGAGGCGCGGACCTACCGCTGGCGCGGGTTCGACGTCGCCTACACCGAGGCCGGCGACCCCGCCGACCCGGATCTGGTCCTCCTGCACGGAATCAACGCGGCCGGGTCGAGCCACGAGTGGAAGCAGGTCGTCGAACCGCTGGCCGAGGAGTACCACGTCGTCACGCCGGACCTGCCGGGGTTCGGTCGGTCGGACCGCCCGCCACTGACGTACTCGGCGGCGCTGTACGAGACGTTCGTCCGGGACTTTCTGGACGACGTCGTCGACGACCCGGTCGTGGTCGCGTCGTCGCTGACGGCGGCCTACGTCGCCGCGGTCGCCGGGGACGTCGACGTCAACGGGTACGTCCTCGTCTGCCCGACCGCGACGACGATCCCCGGCGAGCGCGTCTGGCTCCGGACGCTCGTCCGGTCACCGGTCGTCGGCCAGGCGCTGTTCAACCTCGTCGTCAGCGAACCCTCCATCCGCTATTTCCACGACGACCACGGCTACGACGATATGGCCAATCTCGACGACGAGACCGTCGACTACGAGTGGCGGTCGGGTCACCAGCCCGGCGCGCGATTCGCCCCGGCGTCCTTCCTCAGTGGCCACCTCGACAGCGACGTCGACCTCGCGACCGCACTCGCCGATATCGACGTCCCCGTCACGCTCGTCTGGGGCCAGGAGGCGGAGATGCCGCCGCTGTCGACCGGCCGGGAACTGGCCGAAGATGCCGACGTCAGGCTCGTCTCCATCGGTGGCTCGGCGCTCGTCCCCTACGCCGAACGCCCTCGCGAGTTCGTCGAGGTCGTTCTCGAAGCCGTCGGCGACCGCACCACCGTCGACACCTGACCGGGACGTCCGGTCGACGGAGCCCCGGCCCACAGGTCTTCGGTCCGCGGATCCCCGGTCGACAGGTCTTCGGTCCGCGGATCCCCGGTCGACAGGTTTCCTATCGGAGATCTAGGGAGCCGCTATTCGGGCCATAGCGCGCTTACCGACGAAGGCAGCGGTTCTCCGGCGCAAAACTGAATACGAACGGACAGGTCTTGGCGGAGACTGGTCCGGCTGTGACCGGTCGCGGTAACGTGAGTGTGTGTCGAGAGACGACGACGGTGGGTCGCGATTAACGAAGTCCGCGAGAGTCGGACCGTCGGTCATGTCAGGAGATGGCACATCCAGACGTGACGTGATGAAAGCGCTCGGTGCCGGCACTGCGCTGACGATCGTCGGCGGTGCAGGCACCGCGGCGGTGAACGACGGTTCGGCGGGGAATCGAAGCGTCCAGACCAACCAGGAGACGGCCGAGACGGGCAGCGTCTACACCGTTCGGACGCTGATCGGGCCGCCGACGAACCCGGAGCGGCCGGCCGACTTCTTCTACCAGCCCACGGGACTCAGCGTGGACGTCGGCGACGTGGTCCAGTTCGTCTTCGAGACGCCCGACCACAACGTCGTTCACTACCACCCGGCCTTCGGGATGCGACGGCGCGGTCCGACCGGCGTGAGCGCGTTCTCGTCGCCGCTGCTTGGCTGGCGCCCCGACTCCATCCCGGGCGATCAGGTCGAGCCACCGGCCGAACCCGGCGGCGGAGCGGGAGGCGAACCCGGTACCGAGACGACTGCGATCGCGACCACCGACGGGAACGGGGCGACGACCGACACACCGACCGGGGCCGACACGCCAGTCGGGACCGATACGCCCGACGGGGATGGCGGATCGACTGCGACCACCGCCGGAACCGGCGGAGCAACTGCAACCCCCGGGGGCGCCAGTGATGGAGCCGGCGACGGCGGTCCAGTCCCGGACAGCTGGCTGGTCGCCTTCGGGACGCCCGGCGTCTACGACCTCCTCTGTTCGCCCCACGAGACCTACGGCATGGCGATGCGGGTGGTCGTCGGCGAGCAGACTGACGCGGCCTTCGAGACGAGCGACCCCGCGGCACTCCCGGAACCCCGCGCCGGACCCGTGGGGTTGGCGAGAGTGACGCTCACCGACCCCGCGCTCAAGCCAGAGGCCATCGTCGAACAGGGACAGGTGCCCTGGGAGTCCCTGGAGGCGAACCAGTCCGACGACGGTTCGACCACCACGCCGAGCGGCGAGTGACTCCCGGCAGGGCGACAGTCCCGGGCGAGACCGGTGTCGGGCTTCGGCCCCACCGAGGTCTGTCACTGTCGTTTCCTATCCTTCCCGAACGTTACTGTCAAAAATATTTATTTTCAGCCCGCCGGTACGGTATGGGGGACCATGACAGAGAAAGGCACCCCCGAAGCGACGGATGCCCACGAGGTGTACGACCGGATGGCGGCGTCGTACGCGGAGACGAACCCCGAGAACCCGGCCCGGGCGGGCTACGAGTGGCCCGGCGTCAGGGAGATACTTCCCGACGTCGAGGGCGAGCGGGTGCTCGACGCGGGCTGTGGGAGCGGTCACTACAGCGCGTGGCTGGCAGAGCGCGGGGCCTCCGTGGTGGGTGTCGACGCGAGCGAGTCGATGGTCACGGAGGCGCGCGAACGCCACGGCGACGTCGCCGCGTTCGAGGTGGCTGACCTCCGGGACCCGCTCCCGTTCGACGACGATGCCTTCGACCTCGTCGTGAGCCAACTGGCGCTCGAACACGTCGAGGACTGGGACGGAGCCGCCACCGAGTTCGCTCGGGTACTCGGCGAGGGCGGCGAACTCGTCGCGTCGATGGACCACCCGTTCACGACGTACTTCGTCATCGACCACGAACCGCCCGAGATCGGGAGTGCGACGGCACAGAACGCGGACTACTACGAGGTCGAACGCTACGAGCGCGACTGGGGCGAGGTGACGATGCCGACCTACCGCCGGCCGCTACGGGAGGCGGTTCGCCCGTTCTTCGAGGCGGGCTTCGCTCTCACCGACCTCCGGGAACCGCTCCCCGACACGGACGTCGAACACCACGACTACTTCGAGGAGAACACGCCGCGGTTTCTCGCCGTCCGGGCGGGACTTCGCTGACCGACGCGGTCCGGACGGGACGTCAGGCTCGCCCGATCGATCCCGCGAGTTACTCTCCGGAGTCGCCGGGCGGGTCCTCGCCGCCATTCGCGATCGCTACGGCCTCGTCGTCCGACGACGTGTCCGACCCCTCGGCCAGGAGCGGGTCGTCGCGGCTCGGTTTCGTCGGTGCCTCGAAGGTGTACCGGTAGCCGTCGTGGACGACGTGGTAGGCGTCGCCGTCCGGACTCTCCAGCACCGCGCTGTCGGTGTCGATCGCGACGTCCACGAGGTCGGCGAGCGTCTCGGCTTTCGCTACTGGGAGGTCCCTGGCTTCGGCGGGCAGTCGGACGGTCGAGATCCACTCGTCGAAGTCGGCCCGGTCGCCCCGGTAGGCGAACCACTCGCGTTCGTCCTCGGAGAGGGAGACCGCACCGCGGTATCGAGCGAACGCGAGTCCGAGGGCGCCGAGGAGTCCGACTGCTATCAACAGCGGTCCGCCGACTCGCCCGAGCGCGCTCGGTTCGTTCTCGACGGTGACCGTCGTCGTTTCGGGAAACGGCTCGGTGGTCGGGCTCCCGTCTACGCGATAGATCCCCGAGTCCGAGGTGATCGGGAGCGAGAACGTGACTCGGCGGGTCTGTGCGTCCGCGGTCTGTCGCGTCGCCACGACGGTCACCAGAATTTCGCTCCGGACCTGTCCCGGCGAGTCGAGTTGTTTGCTCACGTTGTTCGCTTCCTCGAACGTTCGCATGACGTTCACACTGAACGGAACCGTGGTGGTGCCATCGGGCTGGTGGACCGTCCGGTCGATCCCCAGATTCCGGGTTTCCCGCCAGTACACCGTCGATTCTTCCTCGCTACCGACCGCCGTCTCCTCGACGCTTTCGACGACGAGCCGCCGGTCGACGGTGAGATCGACTGGGGTGTCTGCTCCCCGTGTTGTGAACACGAATTCACCGGTGAGAACGGGCATGACGCGCTGGAAGTAGACCGCTCGGTTTCGAACGGTCGTTCCGGGTTCGAACGGCGCCTCGAACGAGACGTTTCGAACGACGGACTGGTGTGTGAACGACCCGTTCGCGCTCCACTCGTCGACGACGCGCTGTTCCTGATGCGTTCCGGGGTCGACGTACGCCCCGTGAACGAGGACGCCACCGACCACGGCTGTCGCCAGTAACGCCACGATCACCACTCCGTACCACGCGTTCAGCGCCGAACGTAGACCCAGAGCCCCACCCGCGATCATGATCTTTCGATCGGATTTGCTCGTACTTTATTTACTAGGGCGCGTTCGTCGGATACCATCATCGGCAATCTGTCGACGGTCGTCACCGCGATCCGTCGTCACCCCGTTCCAGCGTGTTTCGTGCGCGATACGACAGTCTCGACCGGACCCGACTGGCTCGCGACGGGCCGTCTCGCCGCCGTGACCGAACGTGGCCGGTGCCCGTGAGCGCCATCCCCAGCAGGTAGAACGGGATACCGACGAGGGCGTCGATGACGAGAACCGGGAGCCAGGGATGGAACTCGTAGAGTGCGTAGATCACCGACTGTGGGAGAACGAGCAGGTACCGGTGCTCGACGACGTAGCGACGGTAGTACCCCGGTTCGGACGGTGCCGAGAGCGTGAGCGTCGTGTTCACTGTCCCCTGACCGGGGACGACGACCTGCTGTGGCTGGACAGTAACCCCGTCCGTCGTCGGTTCCAGGTACGCCACCATCGGTACGGCCCCACCGTTGCCCAGAACGTACGTCACCGATTCGTTCGTTCCCGCCGCTACGGTGGAGATACCTTGCGCGTCGTTCACCGCACTGACGATTCCGAACTCCCGGGGTCCCGACGAGGCGACCATCGTCGCTGTCATCGCGAGTACGAGAGCGACAGCGAAGACCGCCACCAGGAGGCGGGTATCCGTCCCCGATTCACGTGACGTGTTGCGGCGGCGTCGCCGCCCGCCGCTCCTCTCTCTCGCGACGTCGACGGCGTACGCGACAAGGGTGGAAACCAGGAGAAGATACGCTAATCCACCCGTCCCGAGAAACGTCCGAGTCCCGAACGCGCCGGCCAACTGTCGCTGGATCGTTGCCAGTACGTCCCTGGTTCCGGTGACAGCCACACCGACTCCGGGGATCGCCAGAGTGGACCCGCCCGGTTGCCAGGCGACGGCCACGATCTGGGTGCGCTTGACCGGCGGTTCACCGCCACCCTGGTCGGTGAACGGGTTGTCGTCACCTTTCGTCACGTACCCCTGGTCGGTCTCCCCGACGACGCGATGGGTCGTCAACCCCCCACCCTCTATCTCCTCCGCACGGAACGTCACGACGTCCCCCTGGTCGACGGGGCCACTGATCGCCGCAGGGATCGCGATATACCCGTCACCGGGCCCGAGTGTCGGTTGCATACTCCCGGTGGTAACGAATCCCAGCAGGACTGGCTGGCCGAGTACCTGACCGACGAGTATCGAGACGAGGACGAGCAGTACCGCCGCTTCGACGAGCAGTTCGACACCGTTTCGGACCGACGTTTCGGACATTCGTTTCGTTCGTCGTGGATAGCGCCTCGCCGAGCAAATAACGTCGAGTCGGTGGAGACCGGACGCCCCTCAGATGTTCTGGTCGCTCTCGTCGGTAGCCGTGACGACGATCTGTCCCGTCTCCCAGTCTGTCGGGACCGAATCCGGCGTTTCGATCCTCACGCCGATGTTGACACCGAAACCGGCGTTGACCTGACCGTTCCAGTCGTTACTGCGACTCCCGATGAGATTCCCGTTCGTCTGATGCGCGTAGAAGGTGAACGCGCCGGGGTTGTCCAGCCCGCTCTTGTCGATGTCGACTTTGAGATGGTCCTGCGTGGCGTTCTGGATCTGGAAGACGTTGTCGAAGTAGTACGTCGAATCGGGGTTCAGTCCGTCACCGGAGTTAGCCGTACCGTCGAAGTGCAGACTGAGTTGCCCGTCCGAACCAATACTCGCGTACTCGGTGTTCTCCAGGGACCCGTGGTCCAGTAAGAACTGGAGAGTCCCGTTCGTGTCGTTCACGACATCAGCGTCGACAGAACGAGGCGAACTCTGTGAACTGACTGCCCCAGACCCTATTGCAGCCGCCGAACCGGCGGCGAGCGCTCCCATACCGAACAGCACTTTGCGTCGTTTCACCATTGTATTTCACCGTGGTTGTGCACACGCTCCCACCCACACTGCACGTCAGCCGGCGAAGCGGAGCGTGCTGGCACCCGTCGTCGGGTGTGGCAGAGACACGGTCTGCTACCCACCTTTACATGAGTTCCCTGTGGCCCGCTCTCGGAGCGATTGTGGCTCGTTCTGGGGACCATTGAAACGGTGTACGGGACTGATTGAGCGCCCACAAGCACCGATTGATCCCGGCTCGATGGGTCTCTTCCACAGGTACGAGCGCGTTATATGCACATTAATGATAAAACATCATATTATCGATGCAACTATTTTATAGTGTAGTAGCCGTTATAGCACTCCCGGGTCAGAGCGGTCGACCGGGAGAGCTCGCGTGTGGGGTGAGCTGTCCGTCCCGCTCGAGACCGAGGATGCGCAGAGTCGCGATCGTCTACAGGACCGAGGCCGTCGCCTCAGGTCCAGCAAGCGTCTTCCGTGGGTGGAAGGATGGGAACGACATCACAGCAGCCGACCGATAGCACAGTACGTCCGACGAGGTCCGACGACGTGGGGCTCGAACCGGACCGGGACGAGATGTTTCACGTACTCCGCAACCAGCGGCGCCGGTACGCGATCCACTATCTGAAGTACAGCTCCGAGCCGGTCGACGTCGGCGACCTCGCGACGCAGATCGCCGCGTGGGAGAACGAGATCCCCGTCGAGATGGTGACGTCGAAACAGCGCAGACGCGTGTACAACTCGCTCAAACAGACACACATTCCGAATCTGGTCGAAAACGACTTCGTCGAGGAGGAACGCGGCGCGGTCGTCCTGACCGAGCAGGCCGAGAAACTCGACATCTACCTCGAACTCGTCCACGAGAAGGACATCCCGTGGAGCGAGTACTACCTCGGCATCGGGACCGTGGGTCTGGCGACACTCGTCGTCGCCGGACTCGATCTCGGCCCCTTCGCGGCCCTCTCCGAGGGTGCGGTCGGCGTGTTTCTCGCGGTCACGGTCCTCGTCTCCGCACTGGTCCATTACTACCACCAGCACCAGAGTCTGGTCGGAGACGAGGAGAAACCGCCGGAACTGAGAGGTGAGTGAGATGCGATACCGCCGGATCGTCCTGTTGACGGTCGTCGTCACCGTCGTGCCGGCGATGCTGTTCGGGACCGGCAGTTTCAGCGCTGTGAGTGCCGAACGGAGCACCGACGTCGCAGTCGTCGACGACCAGGACGCGTATCTCACCGTCACGAAACCACACGATCCACACGGGTTCGTCGACGGGGATCCGTTCACAGTCATGCAGTTCGCGAACCGTCTCTCCGGCGACGTCGACCTGGTGTCGATCACGACCGGCAGTTCGTCCGTCGACCTCCAAACGTCGGCTCCCGCGAATATCGGCAGGCCGGCCGACCCGCTCGACGTTCGGGCGACGTGTGGCGACTCGGCCGGGACCGAGACCGTCGCGTTCGCCTTCGAGGTCGAAGGGTCGGGGACGCGAGTGGTCGCGGAACGGTCGGTCGACGTCGACTGTCTGGAACCGATAGCGGTGACGTTCAACGGCTGTGGGAGCGTCACCGTGACGGGTGACTCCAGGCTCTTCCCGCTCGAGGCGGCCTTCACGATCGTGCACAATGGCACCGAATCCACGAAGAACGTCGGGTACTCACACCCGAACGAAACGATCTCCAAAGGAGAGAAAGGGAAGATCGCAGCAGTCGATATCGAGGGTGAAACGTACAAAAACGACGAGTCCAGTCAGAATCCGAACTCGTGTACCTCGAACAGAAATGGCAGAAATGATAGGTCTCGAGGAGGTGGCCAGCCGTGACCGACAGCGAAAGCAGGGAGCTCGACCGAACAATCGACGGTCCGCCACCGATGCGAACGCTCCCGACGGAGGTGGTCGAACTGGTCGACCGTGGCGACGACGTCCTCGTGACGTGTCCCTCGTTCGCCGAGGAGGAGTCCGAGGCGTGTATCGACCTGCTGACCCTCGACGACCCGGCCGGGACGAACGTCCTCTCGGTTGCGTTCACGCAGTCACCGAACGACCGGTTCGAGATGTGGAGTCGAAACGTGGACGAACCACCGGCACGTGCCGGCGTCGTCTCCGTCGAAGCCGACACCCGGTCGACCGCGGGCACGGCTCCGACACTCGATGACGACCCGGTTGCGACCCGTGGGCGGGTGACTATCGACACGGTGCCGTCACCCGAGAACCTGACCAGACTCGGCGTCCGTATCGTCGAACGCCTCGACGAGTGGGAGTCGGAGCGCTCGAACCGACGGACGGTCGTCTGTTTCCACTCCCTGACGACGCTGCTCCAGTACGTATCGATAGACCGCGCGTACAGATTCCTGCAGGTCCTCGCCGAACAGTCCACGGTGGCCGACGCGACCACGCACTACCACCTCGACCCGGGCGCCCACGAGGAGGAGACGGTCGCCACGCTGGTCGAACTGTTCGACGTGGTCTGTGCGTACGACGACGGCTGGACGATCCACGAGTGAAGTCTCAGTGAACTCCCGATGAACTCCCGAACCAACCGCCACTCGCCGGTCGCCGCGCTCGTCTCGGTCGTCCCGGAGATGGCGCCCGCCGCGCCCAAGCGAAACCTCGTCGTCGGGCTGAGCTACCTGCTGCTCCTCTGGGCGTCCGGCGCTCGACTGATAGCGATGCTGACGGTCGGGTGAGACGGGTCGAGGCGCGTTCGAGCGCTATCGCGGCCGGAAGACGATAGCCCTGTCGCCGGTCGTCTCGCGCTCGCCGACCTCGACGCCGACGGACGTCCCCACTTCGACCTCTTCGGGTTCGATACCACGGAGGAGTCCGGTCACCTGCACCGCGCCGAAGTCGACGATCGCGGTGACGTAGGGGGCGTCCTCGCTGAACTGCGGCGTCGGGACCGCCACCGTCGTATAGGTCACGACCTCGCCGGCGCCGGGCAGGGGCGTCTCTTCGAGGTCGCGACTCCCGCAGTCCGGACAGACCCGGCGGGGCGGGAGCCAGCCGTGACCGTTCGCACACTCGAGGTAGTACCCCTCGCCGTCGGCGATGGCGTCGAGCAGGTCGTCGTAGGCGCCGTCCCGTGCGGGGTCGCTCATCCCGTCACCTCCAGCACGTGGACCGTCGCACTCGCGACCGTACCGCCGGCGTTGTGGGCGACGCCGACCCGCGCATCGTCGACCTCGTCCGTCCACGCCGTCTCGCCCTGCATGATCTTCGTCAGCGAGACGACCTGTGCGACGCCCGTCGCGCCGACCGGGTGACCTTTCGCCTTCAGCCCCCCCGAGAGGTTCACCGGCATATCGCCGGTGGCGTGGGTCTCCCCGTCCCGTGCGGCGGTGATGGCCTCGCCGGGTTCGTACAGGCCCAGCGACTCCAGGGCGAGCACCTCGGCGATGGTGAAACAGTCGTGGACCTCCGCGACGTCGACGTCGTCGGGGCCGATACCGGCGTCCGAATAGGCCTCGTCTGCGGCGCCGGTCGCGGCAGGTGTCCGCGCGAAGTACTCGCGGTCGGCGAGTGCCATCCGGTCGCCACCCTGACCGGTGCCCGTCACCGCGACGGGCGCGTCGAGGTCGTGGCGCTCGGCATAGTCGGCGCTCACGAGGACCGCGGCACTGGCGCCGTCCGTGATGGGACAGGCGTCGTAGAGTCCCAGCGGGTCGGCCACGGTGGGGGCCCCCAACGCGTCCTCGACGGTGATCTCCTTGCGCAGTTGCGCGTACTCGTTGGGGAGTGCGTGGTCGTGGTTCTTGACCGCGATGTGGGCGAGATCCTCCCGAGATCCGCCGTATTCGCGGAAGTACGAGCGGGCCATCAGCGCGTAGGCCCCGGGAAAGGTCATCCCCGCGCGGATCTCGTAGAGGTCGTCGGCGGCGATGGACAGCGCGTCGGTCGCGCCGGCGGTGCCGATGTTGGTCATGCGCTCGGCGCCGCCGACGAGGATCACGTCCGCTTCGCCCGAGCGGAGCGCCCGAACGGCCTCTCGGACCGCGGCACCGCTGGAGGCACAGGCGGCCTCGTAGCGTGTCGCGGGCACGTCCAGGCCGACGGCTTCGGCCATCAGCGGAGCCTGGTGGCCCTGGTGCTCGGCCAGTTCGCCCATGAAGTTGCCGTAGTTGAGCGCCTCGACGTCGTCGGGGTCGACGCCCGCGTCGTCGAGTGCCGCGAGCCCCGCCTCGGCGAACAGGTCTCTGCCCGTTCGCTCGGAGTGTTTCCCGAACGGCGTCAGCCCGACGCCCGCCACGCGCGGTTGGGTCATCGAGATCAGATAGGGTTTCCAGGCGGTAAAAAGCGTGCGTTCACCAGTAAACCTGCCAGCCGATTGCACCGCAACAGCGGCGTCTGACTGCCCGACGGCGTCGGATTCGGTCGCGGTGGTCGGGTTCGGTTCCGTCCGGGGGCCGGGTCGTCACATTCCCATGTCTTCGGCGGCCTCGGGCACGGGCAGGTCGTGGCGGGAGACGCCGAGCAGTTCGGCCGCGTGGTCCAGCGCCATGTCGAACCCGTAGTAGCGTTCGAGTTCGTCGCCCTCGGCGGTGGGGCGGACCTTCAGCATGGCGTACCCCTCCGTGTTCTGGGCGATGGCGGCCGTCCGTCCGTTCCGCTCTTCTCCTCCCTCGCGCTCGAAGACCACCAGCCGCTCGGTGTCGGTCTCCTCGTAGCGGGCCGTGATCCCGTTCTCGGTCACCTCGGCCCCGGTCTCGGCGTCGGTCATGGCTTCGCTCGGGGCTCTCGACAGTCCAAGGTTCCGATTCCAGTTGCCGACCGGCTAGCGACGGGAGCGGTAGGGCGGCCGCACGCGGCGACGTGAGCGCCCTGCATCGCAACCGCTAACCGCCCGCGGCGGAGACCATCGAGCAATGCCGACAGTCGAGTGTGACGTCGACGACGCCCGCGAACGCCTGGAGGCGGCCGGCGTCGAGGTCGGACCGGGCAACACCGACCACGAGCGCTGGCGGGCCGAACGCGGCGGCGCCACCGCCGTCGCCTACGACGGGAAAGTGGTGATCCAGGGGGCCGACCCCACCGACATCGAGGCGCTCCTCAGGGAGGGTGGTGGCCGTGCCCACGTCTACTTCGACGGTGCCGCCCGCGGTAACCCCGGACCGGCCGCGGTGGGCTACGTCGTCGTCACGAACGACGGGATCGTCGCCGAGGGCGGGGAACGGATCGGCCGCGCGACCAACAACCAGGCCGAGTACGAGGCGCTGACCCGCGCGCTCGAGGTCGCCCGCGACTACGGCTTCGACGAGGTGGACGTCCGCGGGGACTCCGAGTTGATCGTCAAGCAGGTCCGCGGCGAGTACGACGCCAACGACCCGACGCTCCGGGAACACCGCGTGACCGTCCGGGAACTGCTCGCGGGATTCGATTCCTGGTCGCTCGAACACGTACCGCGCGAGATAAACGACCGCGCCGACGAACTGGCCAACGACGCGCTCGACGATGCCTGACGAAACCCCCGAACCCACCGACGAGGAACTGCCCGCCGGCCCCGATAGCCGGGAGAGCGACGACGGCGAAGACAGCGAACAACCGGCGGAGACCCACGAAGACCCCGCGTCGGTCCTCGCCGACGATGCCATCGGACGACCGGACACGCTGCCGACCGAGGTGGTCGACGAGGCCGAGCGACTCACGCGACTGGCACGCGAAGCGTCTGTCGAGGACGAACGTGACGCGTACCTGGACCACCGCGCCGACCTGCTCGCCGCCCACGACTACACGGCCCGGATCCGCGAGGACGACACCGGGGACGTGCTCGTGCTCCACCCGGTCCAGTGGGTCGACGACGGCACCATCAGGACCGACCGGATCGAGGACGTCGACCGCGGGATCGAGGTGTCGCTGTCGGGCCCGGGTGCGAGCGACGACTGGGCCGAGATCGACGCGTACAACCGTGCGATCGTCGAGAACGTCCGCGAGGAACACGGCGAAACACACGCCGCAAACGCCGCGGCGCTCGCCGATTTCGCGGGCAACCACTACGCCAAGCCACTCACCGAACTGGCGGGCGCGGAACTGCGCGAATTCGTCAAGGACTACTTCAGGCGGAACGCGTGGCCGACTGACGAGCAGCGTGACGTCGTGAAAAAATCGGTCGAATTGGCGTTCGACGTCGCCGACGAGCGCTGTCCTAGTTGGCGCCGTCGATGAGGTCCTGGAGGTCCTCGGCGCGGCTCTCGTCGGTGACGAGCTTCGAGAACTCCCAGGCGAGCTGGCTCTTGACCGTCTCGTAGCCCTCCTCGGTCAGTGCGTACTGGTTGGTCCGCTTGTCGAGTTCGCTCTTCTCGACGAGCCCCATCTCGACGAGGTCGTCGAGGTTGGGGTACAGGCGACCGTGGTTGACTTCGTCGTCGTAGTACTCCTCGAGTTCGCGTTTGATAGCGAGGCCGTAACGGGGCTCCTCCCCGAGGATGACGAGGATGTTCTGCTGGAACGCGGTCAGTTCACGTGCGATTCCGGGTGTGTCAGTCACCGATTGTGCCTCTGACATGGTTGGTCAAATGTCATCAGGCTATTTAACGCTTGTCAACTCGCCGCCGTGATCCCCCGAAATGTCCGCGTTTGAAGTCTTCTGCCGGTAATAACACGCAGTGATAATTCGCGTGACGGTGCCGCACTCCACAGTTCGCGAGAATGTGAGTCTGTCACACGTTGTGAACTCACCGGCCGTCGACACACCGTCGCGTCGGCCGCGGTCAGAGCCGGTACTGGGCCAGCCTGTGAGAGTCGATATCGGGACGGCTCGGGGCGACCGAAATCGGGGCCGGATGGAGGGCAGAGCACCCAGTGATGGCGGTAGTTCGAAAGGTCTTTGCCGTCGCCAGGTGGATTCGCGGGTGATGCCGAACCTCTGGGAAGACCTCGAGACGGGGCCGAACCCGCCCGAGGAGATCTACGCCGTCGTCGAGTGTCTGAAAGGCGAGCGCAACAAGTACGAGTACGACAAGGACATCCCCGGCGTCGTCCTCGACCGGGTGCTCCACTCGAACGTCCACTACCCATCCGACTACGGGTTCATCCCGCAGTCGTACTACGACGACGAGGACCCCTTCGACGTGCTCGTCCTCGTGGAAGACCAGACGTTCCCGGGCTGTGTCATCGAGGCCCGCCCGGTCGCGCTGATGAAGATGGACGACGACGGCGAACAGGACGACAAGGTCATCGCCGTCCCCAGCGAGGACCCCCGCTGGGACCACATCGAGGACATCGACGACATCCCCCAGCAGACCCTGAACGAGATAGACGAGTTCTTCGCGACCTACAAGAACCTCGAAGCTGGCAAGGAAGTCGAGACCCAGGGCTGGGAGGACAGGCAGGCGGCGATGGACGCCATCGAACACGCACAGGACCTCTACGAGGAACACTTCGGGTAGTCCCCCGGCAGTACCTCGGAGACACCGTTTCTCACGTCGTCGATGTCGCCGCGTAGCTCCCGGCCCGTACTGTTCACACTCTTGAATCTGTCGACCGTTCAGAGAGCGACGGGGGAGTAAACTGTTTACGCCGTCATCGTTTCGTCGGGTTTCACGACTGTCACCCCCTAACGTCGAATAACGGCCCCTAAACGGTGGTAAAACGTCGTGAATCCGCCTGAACTGACCGATAGGGTCGACCCCCTATTTGGGCCCGTAGGTCGTAGCAGAGAGTGCCCAGAGGAGGTCCCCCAATGTACGATACCCCCGACGTCTCGCCCGAGGAACTGCGCGCCGAAGTGTCCCCGGTCTCCGAGCGGTTCGCCGCGTTCGAGCTCGGTGACTCGCTGGTCGTCTTCGACGAGGACGCCTCCGAGCGCTGGATCCTCTCCGACACCGCGTGCGACCGCGAAGCCATGCGGTAACCACTCACCACCCGACAGGAGCCCCCCAGCCCTCCATCCCAGCAACCACCCCTCTCCTCACCCCAACAACCACCCCTCTCCTCACCCCAGCAACCACCCCTCTCCTCACCCCAGCAACCACCCCTTTCCTCACCCCAGCAACCACCCCTCTCCTCACCCCAGCAACCACTCTCTCGCCACCCTCGGCAACCACCTGCCACTCCGCCCGACGTTCCCCGCCGCACAGTCCACTCACTACGGAGCCCTTCCCGTCGTCGACGAATCCCCCACTGGTCGCCCAGATCTGCGGCAATATTCACCGGACTCATCGATCCGTTCGCTCGCATGAATTATGAGCATGGGTAATTACTTGGTCGTGGGGTGCCAAGGGAGAGTATGGCGACGAAACGACTCTCGACCGGCATCGACCACCTCACGGTCGTCCCGGAGAACTTCGAGCCCGCGAGCGACGAGGACAACGACTGCGAGCACGACGAGGAGTGAGTCGCCCGGTACCGCGCTTCGACTACCGCAGGGTACTCTCGCCTGATTTCCGAGTCTGGTTCTCCGTCCGCTCCCGGTTCCAGGCCCCGTCCACTGGCTCCCTGCCAGCGTGACGGTCCTTCGACCGTTCCGGGTCGTAGCGGCCCGCAGTGTCCCGGTTACGGAGGTGTCGGTGGTCGTCACCGAGAGCGTCCCAGTCTGTCCGCGAAAAGAAGCTTCTTGTGTCCCACATGGGAAGAGGGGGTATGGGACTGTTCGACCGGATCCGCGGCGGCGACGACCCGCGGGTGGCGTTTTTCGGCATCGACGGGGTCCCCTACAGTCTGATCGCGGACAACCCCGACGAGTTCGAGAATCTGACCGCACTGATAGACGAGGGGACGGGGGGCGCCATCGACAGCATCGTCCCGCCCGAATCCAGCGCCTGCTGGCCGGCGCTCACGTCGGGCGTCAACCCCGGAGAGACGGGTATCTACGGCTTCCAGGACCGCGAGGTCGGCTCCTACGACACGTACGTCCCGATGCGCCGGGACTTCCAGGCCACGCGCGTCTGGGACCGCGTCCACGGCGAGGGTCGGAACGCGACGGTGATGAACGTCGTCACCACGTTCCCGCCCCAGCGCGACGTCCAGCGGATGGTGTCGGGCTTTCTCTCGCCGGGCGTCGACAAGTCCGCCTACCCCGACGAGTTCCGGGACTACCTCCAGAGCATCGACTGGCGGATGGACACCAACGCCAGCCTCGGGCACGAGGACAAGGGTGCGTTCATGGAAGACGCTCACGAGACTCTCGACCAGCGCCAGGAGGCCTTTCTCCACTACATCGAGGAGGACGACTGGGACCTCTTTTTCGGCGTCTTCATGGCGACCGACCGCGTCAACCACTTCCTCTTCCGTGACTACGAGGAAGACGGCGAGTACAAAGAAGAGTTCCTCGACTTCTACCGGAAGGTCGACGACTACATCGGCGAGTTGCGCGCGGCCCTGCCCGACGACGTGACGATGATCGTCGCCTCCGACCACGGCTTCACCTCGCTGGACTACGAGGTCAACCTCAACGCCTGGCTCCGCGAGCAGGACTACCTCTCCTACGCCGACGAGACGGACTACACCTTCCAGCTCACCGCCTGGCTCCGCGAGGCCGGCCACGTCGACGTCGACCCCGACTACGCCGGCGATATCGACGAACTGGTCGACCCCGCGAAGCTGGATCTGGACTTCGAGGACGGTGCGCTCGTCGCCGACTCCGAGGACGCCCGCGACGAGGCCGTCGACGCCGTCGAGGACGCCGCCCCGGCAGTCGTCGACGAAGACGACGACAGCGCGACCGTCGTCGCGCTCGACTCCGTAGAGATCGACACCCGCGTCGTCGAGGCCGAGGACGCCGATGTCGAGACGACCGAACAGTACCACGTGAGCGCCGACCTGACTCGTCTGGAGGGCGGGGCCTACGTCGACGGCGGGACGGTCGTCGCGCTCACCGACGCGGCGCGCGAGGACGTCGTCGACCGCCTCGAAGACGCGACGCCGGCCTCGATCGGCGTCGACCGCGCCGACACCACCTCGCTCGTCGAGGACCTGACCGTCACCGAGGAGGGCGGAACCTACCGGATCGCGGTGTCGCCGACAGCCGAGACGGCCCTCGGTGCCGACCCCGACCCCGAGACGGACGTCCTGCAGTACACGCACACCGAACTCGGCGACATCGCCGACGAGGCGACGGCCTACTCGCTCATCCCCGGCCGCGTCTACGTCAACCTGGAGGGGCGCGAACCCCGGGGGAGCGTCCCCGAGGAGGAGTACGACGCCGTCCGCTCCGAACTGAAAGAGGCCCTGCAGAACATGGAAGGCCCCGACGGCAACCCGGTCGCGAGTCAGGTCGTCACGAAAGAGGACGCCTTCCGCGGCGACCACGCCGACATCGCGCCGGATCTCGTGGTCGTGCCCAACCACGGCTTCGACCTCAAGTCGGGGTTCAAGGGCAACAAGAACCCCTTCGTCGACTTTGGCGCCCGAAACGGCATGCACAGTTTCGACAACGCGACGCTCGCTATCGACGACGAGGACGCCCGCATGAGCGACGTCGACCTCTACGACATCGCCCCCACGATCCTGGACCTGATGGAGATCGACTACGAGCGCGGCGACTTCGACGGCTCCTCGCTGGTCTGACGCTGGCCGTGGCCCGGATAGCCACCGTGTTTTCACCTCGCGGGAATCCTGATACCGGTTTTGAGGCGTTTTACCGTAGGTGTGGGTATGGGGAACCTGCTCCAGGAGATAACACGACCCGACCTGCACCGCGGACTCGAGGAGGTCGTCGTCGACGAGTCGGGGATCAGCCACATCGACGGGGGCGTCGGCCGACTCGTCTATCGCGGGTACGCCATCGAGGACCTCGCGAGCGAGGCGACCTTCGAGGAGACGCTGTACCTCCTCTGGTACGGCGAACTCCCCGACCGGGACGAACTCGACACCTTCAGGGCCACGCTGGCCGACGAGCGTGCGGTCCCGGCCGGCGTCGCCGAGACGGCCGGCGAACTCGCCGCCGTCGAGGAGGAGCCGATGGCGGCCCTGCGCACGCTCGTGTCGATGCTCTCGGCGTACGAACGCGAGCGCGAGGCCGACCCCGAGGACACGGACGCCACCCTCCGGAAGGGACGGCGCGTGACGGCGAAGCTACCGACGGTGCTGGCGGCGTTCGACCGCGCCCGGCGTGGCGAGGACCCCATCGCCCCTCGTGAGAACCTCGGGCACGCGGCGAACTTCCTGTACATGCTGACCGGGGAGGAACCCGACGAGACGGCGGTCGAGACGTTCGACGCGGCGCTGACACTCCACGCCGACCACGGGCTCAACGCCTCGACGTTCACGACGCTCGTGATCGCCAGCACGTACGCCGACGTGTACAACGCCGTGACCGGCGGGATCGCGGCGCTGTCGGGTCCCTGGCACGGCGGCGCCAACCAGGACGTCGTGCGGACGCTGATGGAACTCGACGAGAGCGGGAAAGACCCCGTCGAGTGGGTGAGAGACGCCCTCGATGAGGGGCGGCGGATCCCCGGGTGGGGCCACCGCGTCTACGACGTCAAAGACCCGCGGGCGAAGATCCTCGAAGCGCGCAGCGAGGCGCTGGCCGAGTCGACGGGCGAGCGCAAGTGGTACGAGTACACGACCGCCGTCGAGCGGTATCTCACCGAGGAGGTGGGACTCCCCGGGGAGGACATCGCCCCGAACGTCGACTTCTACTCGGGGTCGGTCTACTACCAGCTCGGGGTCCCGATCGACCTGTACACCCCCATCTTCGCGATGAGCCGCGTCGGTGGCTGGGTCGCACACGTCCTCGAATACGTCGAGGAGAACAGACTGATCCGACCCCGCGCCCGGTACACGGGACCCGAGAGTCGGGAGTGGACACCCGTCGACGAGCGGTGAGGCGGCGGGAGCCCTGGACGGACGGTATCCCCGTGACCCGCAACCCCGCGTTTCCGGAAGTTGGGAATCCGGGTCGCCCTTTTCGGCCGGCTCTCACGTATCACCGGGTGTGGTGAACACGCCATGACGATCAGACAGATCTCGCGGACGGACGTGGTGACGGCCGACCCGGACACACCAGTGACGGACGTGGCGGCGACGATGCGGGACCGGGGCGTGGGGAGCGTCGTGGTCACCGAGAACGGGACGCCGACCGGGCTGGTGACCGACCGGGACATCGGGGTCGGCGTCTGGGACCACGACGACCCCGCGAGCGTGACCGCGGCCGAGGTCATGACTTCGGACCTGGTGACCGTCGACGTCGAGACGGGGATCTACGACGCGCTCCGGACCGCCGAGGAGGCGAACGTGCGACGGTTGCCGGTCGTCGACGGCGACGAACTGTACGGGATCGTCACGCTCGACGACTTCGTGGTCCTGCTGTCGGGCGAGTTCGAGAGCGTGGCCGACCTCATCCAGGCGGAGTCGCCGCCCTACTGATGAGCGAGCCCGTGACGCGAGCAGGCGACGACGCGGTGGCCGGTGACGACACGGCGGCCGGTGACGACACGGCGGCCGACGACGCGGTGGCCGGCGACGTGGCTGCTGCCGGGCGTGAGGAGTTCCCGCGTCCACCTGTGGCGTTCACCGACGGTGAGGGACGGTCCGTCTCGGTCCGCGGACTGGTCGACGACGACCGGTCGGCGCTCGTGACCCTCTACGACGCGTTCGACCCGGCCGACCGCGCACAGGGACTGCCACCCCGGACGACGGCGGGCGTCGAGTCGTGGCTGGCGGACATCTGCGAGGTAGGCGTCCACAGCGTGGCGTGGCACGACGACCGGGCGGTCGGGCACGCCTGCCTGGTCCCGACCCGGGACGCCCGCCACGAACTCGCGATCTTCGTCGCGAGTGCCTACCAGCACGCCGGTATCGGGACGCGGCTCCTCCGGACTCTGCTCGGCCAGGGCGCGGCACACGGCGCCGAGCGGGTCTGGCTCGTCGTCAGCCCCCGTAACACCGTCGCACGACGGCTCTACGAGTCGGCCGGGTTCGACCGGACCGCCGACCGGGACGGACCGAACGCGACAGACATCGAGATGGAACGACGACTCTGAGAGCGGACGCGCCGTGTCAGGTCCCGGGGTCGTTCTCGGAAGGACTGTCGGGACCACGCTCGTCGGCGAACGAGTCGCGGTACCTGGCGGTCCTGACGCCGGTGAACTCGAACCGCGCGCCGCCGGTCTCGCTCTCGCCGACCGCGATCTCCCAGCCGTGGGCCGTCGCGATCTCGGAGACGATGTTCATGCCGAGGCCCGTATTGTCACCGCCGGTCGTCCAGCCTGGTTCGAACAGGTCCTCGCGGTCCTCGGGCGGGATGCCGGAGCCGTCGTCGGCGACGTAGAACCCGTCCTCGCCGACACCCACTTCGACGGTCACGTCGTGGCCGGCGTGTTCGACCGCGTTCCGGAACAGGTTCTCGAAGAGGTTACGGATCCGTCGGGAGTCGGCGTAGACGATGCCTTCCCCGGCGACCCGCAGTTCGGCGTCGACAGTCTCGACGTGTCCCCAGCACTCCTCGACGAGGGATCCGATGTCGATCGGTTCGACCGCCTCGACGTCGTAGCCGTCCCGGACCATCGTGAGCACGTCCTCGACCATCTCCTCGATCCGGGCGTGGGCCCGCTCGACTCGGTCGAGGTGGGCCGTGTCGCCGGTTCGTTTCGCCGTCGCGACGCCGCCCATCGCCACGTTCAGCGGGTTCCGCAGGTCGTGTGAGAGGACGTGTGCCAGCGTCTCCAGCCGGTCGATCTGTCTGTGCAGGTCCCGCTCGTAGGACTGTCTCTTCGAGACGTCCCGGAAGAGTCCGACTATCACCTCCCGCTCGGTCAATCGGGTGACCTGCGCGCTGATCTCGACCGGCACCCGTTCGCCGTCGTCGGTCTCGACGTAGAGGTCGTCCCCGTTCTCGAACCGGTCGGCAGTGACCTGCTTTTCCTCGAGGTGCCGTCGAAACAGTTCCCGGTAGCGCTCGGTGTCCTCGGCGGGATGGAGGGCGGTCTGGTCCCGCCCGACGAGGTCGTCCTTCGAGGTGCCCAGCAACTCGGCGGCCTGCTGGTTGACCTCGACTATCTCTCTCGTATCGGCGTCGGCGAGGAACACCGCGTCCGGGGCGATTTCGACGAGCGTCCGGTACTTCCGGCGCAGTTTCTCCTGTTCGGAGACGTCCCGAACGACGGCGATGACTTCGCGCTGTCCGCTCCCCTCGATCGGGCTCAGGCTGATATCGACGGGGAACGTCGTTCCGTCCTTGCGCCTGGCGCGCAGGTCCAGCCCCGCGCCCATCGGTCGCGACTCCGGCTTTTCCATGTACTCCCGCCGCAGGCTCGGGTGGTCCTCGCGGTCCGCTCGGGGGACGAGTCGCTCTATCTTCTCTCCTTCCAGTTCCGCGGGGTCGTAGCCGAACAGGTCGGACACGCGCTCGTTCGCCCGGACGACCGTTCCGTCCTCGTCGACGACCAGGATCGCGTCGGGCGCGCTGTCGAAGAACGCTGCGAGTCGGTCCGACGTGAGGTTCGAGGCAGTCATTGGCTCTCCGGGGGGTCCGTTGTTCGAGTCAAATCGTGGTCGTGGATAACTCTTGTCTTCGTGTCCCGTCGCAGTCGGCCGGTTTCTATCAGCTCACCGAACAGTCTCGGCCGGAGATAGGACCGGCGGCCGCCACGGCGAGTCCCGTTGCCGGGTTCGCGGAACGCCCTCGACAGACCGGCAGTCGGCGGTCCGGCGGTCGCCGTCCGAAGACGAAAGAGCGGAGGGGCCGCTCAGTGTTCGTCGCTTCCAGTTTCGGCCCGTTCACTCGCGAATCCGGGCGGGAGCCCGGTGTGTTTGAACCCGACACGGTCGGTGACCTCGAACCGGTAGACAGCGACGCCACGGGTCAGCTCGGCGTCCTCGAACAGGGCCGGGCGCCAGGCGTTGTGCATGGTCTCGGCGACGGCCTCGAACTCCGCCGGGGGAACCTCGCTGATCTCGCCCGTGAGGACGACGCTCTGCCAGGTGAACGCCGAGCGGGCGTCGTAGACGAGAAACCGTGCGGTCTCGGCGCGGTCGGCGAGGTCCGCTTTCCGGCTGCTCGCACCCACGAGGAACGTGAAGTACAGCGCCGCGTCGCCGTCGAACCCGAACGACATCGGGATCAGGTACGGCCCCTCCTCGGCCGGGAGTCCAAGTACCCCTACCCCCCGGCTCGTCAGGAACTCGCGGATCTCGCGGTCGTCCATGCGCTCGATCCCGACATCGCCGAGTTCGTCGACGGTCATACCGGACGATACCGCACCGCTCCTGATAAGGTGTCCGTCAGTTATCACTCCGCGGGAATGCAGCGGTCCCACCAGTCCGTGGGACTGCAGGAATCCTATCACTCCGCGGGAATGTGGAGTGTCACGGGTGACCCGCCGGCCGGTGTCGGACCCGCGACTCCCGGTACCGTGGAGTCCACAGCGGTCGTGTATGGTGGTCTGTCGGTCCTCCGATCAGGGGCCTGGTGTGTCTGTCAGCAGTGAGTCCAGCGACCAGTGTGGGAGAAGCGAGAGGCGGCGGGCCGTCAGCCGACGAGGACGAACCGGTCGGTGACCGTCACGCGCAGGTCACCGTCGTCGCCCTCGACAGCGACCTCGTAGTCGTAGACGCCGGACTCGGCCTCGGGGTCGGTGACGACCTTGGTCCCCCAGGTGGCCTCGTCGTAGCGCTCGTGTGCGCCCCGCCAGTTCAGGTCCCGCTCGTCGTAGTCGGCGCCGGGGAAGGCCACGGTGACGGCGTCGAGGTCGTCCGCACCGAGCGGTTCGCCGGTCTCGCTGTCGTAGACGCCGACGTGAAGCCCGACCTCCATGCCGGGGACGAACTCGTCGATACTGGAACAGGCGGTGGTCGTGGCGGGCGGCGTCGGGGTCGGACTGGGTGTGGGGGTCGGAGTCGGCGTGCCCGTCGGCGTCGGGGTGGCGTCGGGGTCCGGCGTCGGTGTCGGGGTGGCGTTGGGGTCCGGCGTCGGGGTCGGGCTGTCGGTCGTCGTCGTCTCGGTCGTGACCGTCGGCGTCTCGGTCGCCGTGTCGACGCCCGGGTCGGTGATGTACTGACACCCCGCGAGGCTCACGGTCGCCCAGGCGGCCGCACCGGACGCGACGAGTCGCCGACGTGTGACCGCGTCCGACCGGTCCCGCGGGTCGTCTCTCTCGTCAGCGCGTCCGTCGCCGTCGGCTCCAGGGGTGTCTTCATGCATCTTACTAGCAAGTTCGGACGCGAGTTAATAAAAGCTGGAGTCCGGGTTCTCAGTTATCTGGAATGGTGGTGGGAGGTTTTATCCGTCTCTCGGGAATAGTCGATCGTACAATGAGTCAGGAACGTAGCCAGCAGACGGACGAAGGTACGAGTCGTCGTCGCTTGCTCGCGGGTGGTGCGGCGAGTTGGGCCACGGTCGCCCTCGCCGGGTGTGGTAACAACAACGACACCCCGACGGAGGCACAGGAGAACACGCCGACCGCGACGCCGACCGACACCGCGGAACCGACCGCCACCGCGACGCCGGCACCGCAGCCGGAGAACTACGTCGTGACGGCCGAGACGGCAGCCGGGTCCGAGGGTGTCCCCGGGAACACGGGGTTCGTCTCCGCCTGTTCGGCCTCGCGCCGGTTCGTCCCGGGGATGCAGATCATCTTCTACGTCGGGATCTACGACCCCGCGACGGGCGAGCAACTCACCGACGAGAACCTGGACAGTGTCGTGGTCAACGTCGACGGCGGCCCGGAAGTCGAACTGGGCTGGGCGGGCGACGACGACGAGAACCCTGCACAGGAGTGGGGCGGTTCGACCGTCCTCTCGAGCGATATATCGACGGGGAGCTACACCTACACGGTCGAGATCTCCGGCGGCGACGGCAACTTCCGCACCGTGGGAATCCTCGAAGACTCCTTCGAGGTCGTCGAGTACGACGACCCGACGAACTACATCGTCGACGCGGCGACCCACTGGAGCGGCGGGCCGGGCGACATCCCCGACTACACCAACGGCTTCGTCGGCGCGTGTGCGCCCGAGCGGGAGTTCACGCCGGAGATGGACGTCACGTTCGTCATCGGCATCTACGACAGCTACTCCGGGAACGTGGTCGGCGCCAACGGACTCGTCGACCCGAGCACCGGCGAGCAGATCGAGGACAGCGGCGACATGGCGCTGGACTCGGTGACGGTCGTCTCGCCCGACGGCGCGTTCGAGGACGTCTCCCTGCAGTGGGTACACGGCCGCGACGACGAGAACACGACGCCCCAGTGGAACGCCACCCTCGAGACGGAGAACCTCTCGCCCGGCAGCTACCCCTACGAGGTCCGGATCTCCGACCAGAGCAGGGACCGCTACGACGTCGGGATCGCCTCCGCGCAGTTCTCGATCATCGAAGTGCCCGGCAACTAGCGACCAGATAGCCCGCAGCCCGTTTCCGACCCCGCGCTTTCAGGACTCATGACTCCCACCGAAGACGAGACGCCAGCACCCGACGCGCAGGAGCAGGACCGACAGCAGGAGCAGGAACAGACCACGCCGGACGACGAGGACGAGGAGACGAGCGAGCTGGAGTTCTCCGACTCGGTTCGCGTCGACGCCGGCCGCGAGGAGCTCTGGGAGACCATCTCCGACCCGGACACGCTGACGCGGTGTGTCCCGGGTGCCGAGTCGATCGACCGCGTCTCCGAGCGCAGATACACGGTCGACATCACGCGCGGGGTGAGCCACCTCACCGTCTCGCTGTCGGGCGAGGCCGAGTTCGTCGAGATGAACCCGCCCGACTACGTCGTCACGCGGGCCGACGCCTTCGACTCGAAGACCGGGAGCAACTTCGACATCCTCGCGGCCATGGAGATCCAGGAGGCCGACGACGGCGGCGCACAGCTCGTCTACACCGCGGAGGTGACCTACAGCGGCGGCGTCGCGAACATCAGCAACCGCGTCATCCGGCCGATCGTCAGCCGCGACATCGACACCTACTTCGAGAACATCCGGTCCGAAGTCGAGGGCGACGAGTAATTCTCTCCCGCGGTCGCCTCCGTGCGGTCGGGCGCGGCGCGTGGCCGGTCGGGCGCTCCCCGCGGTCAGTCACGCGCTCCGGGAGCGTTCGAACGGGCCCGGCGGCAGCCGGAGTTCGTCGAGGAAATCGAGGAACTTGGCGTTGTAGACGATGTCGACCCGCTCGGTGACGGGCACGCCGACGCAGGTGAGTCGCGCACCGCGTTCGATGGCTTCCTCCGGGAGTATCTGCTGGCCAGGCATGGCGATCTCGCCCGACTTGAGCAGGACGGCGCAGTTCGAACACGCGCCGCCGCGACACGCGTAGGGCCACTCGTAGCCGCGGTCCTCGACCGCATCGAGAACGGTCTCGCCGCGTTCGACCGCGACGCGGCCGTACTCCTCGTGTGAGAGGCCAGCGTCGTGGGCCTTCGCGAAGAGGTCCTCGTCGTCGACGTCCCAGCCCATGTCCTGGACGGCCTCGTAGTCGAGGAACGTGACCCGGGAGACGCCGGGCTGGCGTACCACCGGTACGGTGGACCGTCCGGGCAGTTCGAACCGCTCGATCTCGGCGACGACCTCCTCGAGCGGGTCGGTCTCGAACACCGTCAGCCACTCCTCGACGGTCTCGTCGTCGAGTCCGTACCACGCCGCGAGGTCGTCGGGGGACACCCCCTGTTTCGCGCCGATCGCGACCATCAACTGGCGCGTCGCCGCCTGTGACTCTACCTCGTCGAGGTGCTCCTGCAGGGCTTCCAGCGAGACGTCCTCGAGTCGTGTCATACTCGATACTTCCCCGGCCACGCTCTTGAACCGTGTCACCTGTTCCCACAGACTGGTAATCCCGGCCGGGCGACGCTCGCCGACTACCCGAACAGGAATCCTTACGGGAGTGAGCGAAGAGCGAAAGATATGGGCGACGCCGACGATCCGGCAGAGACCGACCCGCGGGCGACGTTCGACGAGATCGGCGAGTACGACTCGAAGGCCATCTTCAAGCCGAAGGTCGTCTCCCTGGTCGTGAGTAACAGCGAGGAGAAGGGACCGAACCTCATGACCGCGTCGTGGTACATGCTGGCGGGGTACAACCCCTTCCGGTACCTGCTCGCGGTCAGTCACAAGACCTACACCCACGAGCTAATCGAGGAGAGCGGGGAGTTCGTCCTGGCCGCGCCCTCCGTCGAACTGGTCGACGCGCTGATCCTGTCGGGGATGGTCAGCGGCCGCGACATCGACAAGATCGACCACCTCGGCGTCGAGACGGTGCCGGGACAGGCAGTCGACGTGCCGCTACTCGCGAACGCGACCGGGAACGTCGAGTGTACCGTGATGGATTCGTTCGAGTTCGAGAACTGCACGTACTACTTCGGGAACGTCGAGCACGCCTACGTCACGAAGGGTGGCCTCGACGGGCGCATCCTCTCGCCGGACGCGAACCCACTGGCGTACATGGGCAGCGACTGGGGCGAAGAGGAGACCCACACGAAGTACCGCTACTACGCACAACTGACCGCCGAGGCGATCGAACGGGCCCCCGGCGACGACGTCGTCGACTCGCTCCCCGAGGAGCTCCGCGAGGAGTTCGTCGACTGACGAGCGAGGCGTGAGACGACACCACTGACGAGCGAGGCGCGGACACCGGCAGTCGACGGTCCAGTCACCAGATGGCCCCGTCACCAGATGGCCCGGGACCGCCTGATGACGAAGGCGGGTTCGTCACCGTCCCCGTCGCCGAACAGGACGGAGAGGAAATCGAGCGAGTAGGTGTAGCCGGCGATGTCGATGGCGTGCCAGTCGCGGCCGTCGTCGTCGAACCGGTCGGCGTACCGGGCGACGGTGTCGCGGTTGACCTGCAGGCCGTACCGCCGCCGGAGCAGTCGCTCGCAGGCCGTCGGCGTGTGCTCGCGAGCGTGGAACCGACAGAGATCGACGACCGGTTTCGCGTAGTCACACCCCTCGTAGAACAGTTCCGAGAGGTCCCCCTGGTAGGACCGCCCGCAGGCGGTACACTCGTACTGCTGGACCCTGACGCCGACGTCCGCGATCCCGTCCGCGGTGACGAGGCGCGCGACGGTCTTGGGCTCGTTCTGGTAGCCGTTCTTGCGCCGCTCGTCGCTCCCGCAGTTCGGACAGGGACGCGGCTCGCCGACCCGCTGCCCCTCGTACTGATAGAGTTCCTCGTGGATCGCGCTGACGAACAGCGTCGACACCGCCGGGTCGAGTTCCTTCTCCGCTGGTCCGCGCATACCGGGTATTCGACCGCCCGCACAGTTAACTTTTCACGTTAATATTCTATCCCCAGAATCACGTTATCATTCTCATCAGACGTCCCCCAGTATCACGTTATCATTCGTACCACAGGATTCTATTCACGTAAAAATAGACGCAACTGGTTTATATACTCGCACTGAAGATGCTCGTATGTCAGATTCTGAGACGACCAGCGACCGTAGACCCGGACGGGACGACAGGAATCGGGGGCGTGGGAGCGGTGCGACGTCCCGTCGCGGCTTCCTCGCGACCGGCGTCACGGTTACGGCGGCCTCGTTAGTCGGCTGTCTCGGTGGGTCGGACGATCCGGGGACCAGTGACGAGAACGGAAACGGAGGCGGAGACGGGGACGGAAACGGAGGCGGGAACGGAGATGGGAACGCCGGCACTGCCACGCAGGGGACGCGGGCGGGAACGACGGCGACGACGGGGGACGCTCCCGACGAGGTCGTCATCGGGGCGATCCACCCCCTGACCGGGAGCACCTCCTACACCGGGACGCGGTGCTCCCAGGCCGTCGACCTGGCGGCGACGGTCGCGACCGAGAACGGCGGGGTCGAGTCGATGGGCGGCGCCGAGGTGACGGTGCTCAGTCGCGACCACGGCAACGACCCGTCGGTGGCGGGCGAGGCGGTTCGCGAACTCGTCGACGAGGGTGCCGACGTCCTGACGGGGACGTACTCGTCCGGGGTGACCGCGGCCGCGGCGACGGCGGCCGAACGCCAGGGTGTACCCTTCGTCATCGACGTCTCGACGGCCGCGTCGATCCTCCAGGAGCGGGAGTTCGACTACGTCTACCGGACCCAGCCCAACTCCAGGGAGATGGCCAGGAACACGGTCACCCACACGCTGGCCGGGGCCCAGGCGGCGGGGTACGAACCCGAGACGGTCGGGGTCTTCTACATCGACACGACGTACGGCCAGTCGATCAGCGACGGACTGCGTACCGCCGTCGAGGAGGCGGGCCTGGAACTCGTCAGAGAAGAGACGATCGGGTTCGGCGAGACCGCGGACACGCAGGTGACGTCGCTCCGTGAGGCCGACCCCGACATCCTCTTTCCCACCGTCTTCCCCCAGCAGTTCATGGGCATGATCGGTGCGATGCAGGACCAGGACTACTGGCCCCCTATCTTCTCGGGCGCGGCCAGTGCAGGATTCACGGCCGAGAACTTCCAGGAGATCGGTGACCCCATCGAGGGGTCGCTCTCGACGGGGTTCCGCCTCGACCGGTCGCAGGAACGGGTCGGCCAGCTCAGCCAGCGCTTCGCGGAGACCTACGACACCGCCCCGATGGCGTCCAACCAGGGGATGTCCTACGCGACCGCCCAGGTGATGATCGCCGCCTTCGAGCAGGCCGGGACCACGGACCCCGAGGAACTGAACGCGGCGCTCGGGGAGTTGACCGTCAGCGACCACGTGATGGCGATGCCGCCGATCACCTTCCGCGAGGACGGCGAGAACGCGAACGCGCTGGCGACGACGGCCCAGGTCCAGGACCTCGAGATCGCCACCGTCTACCCCGAGGAGTTCGCGGCCGCCGAGGTGAACACGGACACGCTGGTGTGAACTGACCCGGTGGCTGTTCGGACCGTCCCGACCACCGGCTGTTCGGACCCCCCCGACCACCGGCTGTTCGGACCGTCCCGATCCGGAGACACTACGGGCTTGCCGACGACACCGTCACACGACACCGAACGGAGGTAGATACGATCCCGAATCCGCTGTTTCTCGACCCGACGATCCTCGTCCAGCTCGTCGTGCTGGGCGTCCTGCTCGGGGGCATCTACGGGATCGTCTCGGTCGGTCTCACCATCATCTTCGGCGTCATGGACGTCGTCAACATCGCACACGGCGCGTTCGTGGTCGTCGGGATGTACACCGTCTGGGTGGTCGCCGGACAGGGGCTGTCGCCGTTTCTGGGTCTCCCGGTCGCGGGCGTTCTCCTGTTCGCCGTCGGGGTCGCGATCCAGCGGTCGGCGATCGCGCCTCTCGCCGAGGAACGGCAGTCGAGTCGACTGCTCGTCACCATCGCGTTCTCGATCGTCATCGTCGCCGCGGTCGAGGGGACGTTCGGTCCGACGCCCCGCAATCTCGACCTCGACCTCGGGTCGATCGAGGTGGGTGGCGTCTACGTCATCAGGGGCCAGCTGTACGCGCTCGTCGTCGCCGCCGCCACGTTCGCGGCGGTCTGGGTCTTCCTCCACCGGACACACACCGGACGGGCGATCCGCGGGACGGCGGACAACAGAACCAGCGCCGCCTACGCCGGCGTCGACGTCGAACGGATTGACGCGCTCACGTTCGGGCTCGGCGCCGGCCTCGCGGGCCTGGCCGGCGGGCTCGTCACGTTCGTCCAGCCGTTCGACCCGTACCTCGGGAACACCTACCTGACGATCGCGTTCGTGGTCGTGATACTGGGCGGGCTCGGGTCGATCCCCGGGACGGTCGTCGGCGGCCTCGTCGTCGGCTTGCTCCACGTCTTCGGGTCGTACTTCCTGCCGGGCTCGTACTACAACGTCCTGATACTGGTGGTCTTCGTCGGGCTGCTGGTGTTCAAACCGACCGGGCTGTTCGGAGGCGAGATCGATGCGTGACCGCGACACTCCCCCGAACCGGGCCGCCCGGCTGCTCGGGGTCGTCGTCGCGTCGCTCCGGACCCTGAGCGACCGGTGGTACGCGACGCCCGCCCTGACCGTCGGCGCGTTCGCGCTGCTGGCGGTGTTGCCCCAGGCGCTCGACGTGCGGGTGTTCGGCGTCGGTCTCGCGAGCGTCCTGTCGCTACAGGCGCTGATCCTCGCGCTCGTGTGGGCCACCGCCGCCCAGAGCTGGAACCTCGTCTCCGGGTTCGCCGGCCAGTTCTCGCTCGGGCACGCCGCCTTCTTCGGGCTCGGGGCCTACACCCCGCTCGTCCTGGCCCGCGAGGTCGGCGTCTCGCCGTGGATCGGTATGCTCGCCGGAGGCGTGGTCGCCGCGGGCTACGCTCTCTGTCTCGGCGGCCTGACCTTCCGGTACGACATCAGGGGCAGTTACTTCGTCCTCGTCACGCTCGCGTTCGCCGAGCTGTTGCTTTACCTGTTCGTCAACGTCGACGCTGTCGGCGGCGCGAGCGGGGTCGTCAAGCCGCTTCCGGACGCCTACGGCGCGGAGTTCGGTCTCGCGGCCTTCCAGTTCACCGGGCGACTGCCCTACTACTACGTCGTCCTCGCGTTCCTGGCAGTGGTCACGCTCGTCGCGCTGCTGCTGGAGCGGTCCCAGACCGGGCTCTACCTCCGCGCGATCCGCGACGACGAGGACGCCGCCCGGGCCGTCGGTATCCCGACCGTCCGGTACAAACTGTTCGCGCTCGCCCTGAGCGCGTTTTTCACCGCGTGGGCCGGGGCCTTCTGGGCGATGTACTTCCCGTCGATCCGCCCCCGGATGGTGTTCGGCGTCCTCGTCAACATCGACATCGTCCTCCCGGCCGCGGTCGGCGGGATCGGAACCGTCGCCGGACCGGTCGTGGGAGCGTTCGCCCTGGAGATCATCAGCGGACTGGGCCGACAGGCGGTCGACTTCCCCGAACTCCAGGACGTCGTCGGCGGGGTCGTGCTCCTCCTCGTCGTCCTCAAAGCCCCCGGCGGACTGGTCTCGCTGCCGGGCAAGGCGGCGGACCTGGTCGACCGGTTCAACGGCGAGAGAACGTCGGTGTGGGACCGGGACCCCTCCAGAACGGAAGACGACTGACGCCTGACTCGCCTCGCGTCTCGCGTTCCGCGTCGGCGTGACCGCCGTCTTCGCCGCGTTTTACTCGGGTTTGTGGCCGACGATCCCCTGGAAGGGCGTGTCGGGAACCTCCCGGACGTCGGTGTCGACGAACCCGGCCGCTTCGAGCGCCGCTTCGTACTCGGCCTCGGTGTACGTGTGACCGTTCGGCGAGACCGTCAGCATGTGGACCGCGAAGTTGGTGGCGATCTCGGAGCGGTCCCAGACCCGTTCGGTACACATGAACGTGCCGCCGGGTTCGAGCGCGTCGAACGCGTTCTCGAAGTACGCTCCGAGTTCCTCGGGCGAAAAGGAGAGTATCATCCGCGCGCTGACCACGAGGTCGAACCCCCCGGGGAGTGACTCGCGGGCGTCGCCCGCCACCACGTCGAGACCGGCCTCGGCGTGATGTGATTCGAGGAGGTCGACGACCGGCGGGATATCGAGCGTGGTCACGTCCGCGCCGCGTCGCGCGAACTCCTCGGAGATCTTGCCGTGGCCGCCGCCGACATCGAGCACGCGCTCGGGACGGGGATGGGCGTGCTCCGCGGTCGTGACGATGCTGCGAACCGTCGTCTCCTCGATGGTCGCCATCGCGGCCATGTACCGCCGGAGTCCCGCATCGGTGTGTTCCGGGGCCTCGCCCGTCTCCATCAGCTCGGGCAGGTCCGTGTAGTGGTCCAGCGAGTCGATGCGGTGGGGGAGGATCCCCCGTTCGAGTACGTCCGTCTCCGGGCGGAAGCCGTCGAGTTCCGCCGTCGCTTCGTAGCCGTCCCCGGAGCGGTCGGCGTAGCCCATGTCGGCGAGCGCCGCCAGCGAGACGGTCGCCGCCCGGTCGGTGACACCGGCACCCTCGGCGACGTCTGAGGCCGTCACGGGGCCGTCCAGCAACTCGTCGAGGATACCCGTCTCCCGACACGCCCACAGCAGGAACACGTCCAGGTGCTTGTTGTAGATGGAATCTTCTGCCATATTTCGATGGTACGCCGGACCGAATGAAAAAGGCGGTGGTGGCTTCCCAGTCGGTGGGAGCCCCGCCGGTGGTTCCCCGGTCGGTGAGCCCTCACTCGGTGACCTCGAAGACCAGGTGACAGGCCGGGAGCGGGCGCACGGGGTGGTTGTCGTGATACGAGAGATGGGGTTTGACTTCGAACTCGGGTTCGTCTTCCTGCATCCGGAACAGCGACGGGTAGACGTCGATGCAGTGGTAGCCGGGTTCGCCCGCCGCACGCAGGACCGTCCGGACGGTGGTGCTGTGGTAGTCGTCGCTCGTCCCGCAACCGTACCCGAGCAACTGGTTGTCGTAGACGAAAAACGGGGAGTTCTCGTAGTTGGTCCACCCGATACCCGAGAGTTCGATCTCGATTTCGGTCCCGACGGGTCCGCTCGTGGGTTCGAACGTCTCGATCGAGGGCTGCATCATGAACCCGGTGACGGCGACCTCGCGGCCGTCGACCTCGGCGACGATCGGTCGGGTCGACCCCTCCGCGACCGGAATCTCGACGTCGACCTGAAACCGGCCCCGGCCGTCGGTCGCCACGGTCGGTAACACGTCGCGTTTGGCCCGCGGGACGACGTCGCTTCCCCGGATCCCCTCGCCGACGTGCTGGTACCACAGCAGGTCGACCTCGGTGTTCGGCGGGAAGCCCTCCCCGGTGACGATCGCGTCGGTCCCGGCCTGGCCGTACTCGGGACTGATATCGAGTGTCGCGTCGGTGTCTTCGTCTATCTCCGGGTAGTGGGCCTCGATCGGGTGTTCCTCGAAGAGCGGGTCGACCCAGGCGGTCTCGGGCGGCGTCTCCGGTTCGGTCACCTCGACAGTCCAGACCGACTGGCGACCGCCCGCGACCGGCCCCAGGGGCGACTGCGTGTTGTTCGTGACGTAGGGCACCCCGCGGTAGTTGCGCCACACCTGGAGGACGTGTTCGCCCGGCGGTCCGACCGCCCGGACTTCGGCGGTCGCCGTGCCGCGGTTTTTCACGCCCGTCACGAACCCGACGTAGCCGTTGTCCCAGGCTATCTGGTAGTTGTTCGTCGATACGTTCGGCCCGAGTCCGTAGCCGGTGACCACGAACGCCTCGCCCAGCGGCGCCTCGGTGCGGTCTACCTCGAACCACGGGACGATCTCGAAGTCGGCGTCGGCGACGGTCTCCCCGTCACGGCGCACCTCGATGCGGTGGCCGCCGCCGTAGTCCTCCGGTACCGTCCACTCCTCGTCGAAGGCCCCCGACTCGTCGCTCGTGACGGTCGCGATCGTGTCGGTCCGGGGTCGGTACTGCGGGCCGACGATCTCGTGGGCTCTGAGCACGCCCCACGACCCGTCGGTGCTGTTCCAGACGAGTTCGTAGTCACACTCCGGCGCGAAGTCCCGGCCCTGTAACGTGATCGTGTCCCCGACGTACCCCTCCCGGGCACTCGGAACGAACGTTCCGCTCGTGCCTGCCTCGCCCTGGCGGTGTTGCTCCATCTTGTCCTGGAGGTCGGCAGACAGGTCGCTTTCGTCCATGGTCGAGTGTAGATACAAGCGAGTGATATATCTGGTGTCGATTCCCAGCCCGTGGGTATCGAGTGCCTGTCGAAGGCCGCCGGACTGGACCGGGCGGCTCGGCTCAGGCGATTCCGAGATACAGGTCCAGGAGTTCGTCCTCGTCCCGGAGGTCGGCCGGTTGCCCCTCGAACTGAGTCTCACCCTGCGAGAGGACGTAGACGTAGTCGGCCACCTGGAGCGCGGCCCGGACCTGCTGTTCGACCATCACGACCTGCGCACCGGCGTCGGCGAGCGTCTCGACGATCTCGAGTACGTCCTCGACGAGGGCGGGCGCGAGTCCGGCCAGTGGCTCGTCGAGCAGGTAGACGTCGGCGCCGGTCATCATCCCGCGGGCGACCGCCAGCATCACCTGCTGGCCGCCCGAGAGCGACCCCGCCGGCTCCGAGAGCGAGGCTTCCAGCGGCGGAAACAGGTCCAGCACCTCCGCCAGCCGCGCCTCTGCGACGGCGTCGTCCGCGACGGTCGTGGCCCCGAGTTGCAGGTTCTCCCGGACCGACAGCCCCCGGAACACCCGCTCGCGCTGGGGGACTGTCGTGACTCCCCGCTGGACGACCTCGTGTGGTGCCAGGTCGGTGATCGGCCGGCCGCCGTACTCGACCGTCCCGGCCCTGACCGGAACGACGCCGGCCAGCGCCTTCAGCAGCGTCGACTTCCCCGACCCGTTGGGGCCGAAGATACAGGTCACGCCGTCGCGACTCCCGACCGAGACGCCGTCGACGACGACCTGGTTGCCGTAGCCGGCGACGACGTCTCGGGCGACGAGACGGGCCTCGTCCGCGTCCCGCTCCCCGGCGAACGTCGACCCGACCGCCTCGCCGGCGTCGAGGTCGATCGCCTGCTCCGGAGGTATCGCGTCTCCCGACGGGTCACTCCCGGTAGCAGACGCCGCCGTCGTCGAGTCACTCCCGGCGGCGGATGTCGCCGTCGAGTCATCCCCGGTAGCAGTCGTCGCCGTCGAGTCACGCTCGGTGGAAAGCGTCGCCGTCGAGTCCCCTCTGGCCTCGGTCCCGGGGCCGAAGTAGGCGTCCTGCACCCGGTCGTCGCCGGTGACTTCCGCGAACTCTCCCTGCGTGAGCACTCGGCCCTCGTCGAGCACCGTGACCCGGTCGGCGAGGTCCTCGACGACGCTCATGTCGTGTTCGATGACGACGATCGTCATTCCGTCGGCGTGCAGTTCGCGAAGTACCGCGAGTACCTGTTTCTGGATAGCCGGGTTGACTCCGGCCGTCGGCTCGTCGAGCAACACGCACTTCGGTTCGAGCATCAGGAGCCGTCCCAGTTCCAGAAGCTTCTGCTGCCCCCCCGAGACGTCGCTCGCGGCGTGGTCGGCGACGGTCCGGAGCCCGAGTCGCGACAGTACTTCTGCCGCCCGCTCGCGTCGAGCTTCCGAGACCCGCCCCCCCGAACGGATCCCGGGCGTGTAGGTCGCCAGGAGGTTCTCGCGGACGGTCAGGCCGCCGAACGGCGAGGCGATCTGGAACGTCCGAACGAGACCCCGGCGAGCCAGCCTGTCGGGCGAGATCCCGGTGACGTCCTCGCCGTCGAACCGCACGGCGCCGGCGTCGGGGTCGGAGACGCCGGTGAGGAGGTCGAAGAACGTGGTCTTGCCCGACCCGTTGGGGCCGATGATGGCGTGACACTCCCCGCGGTCGAACGAGAGCGCGAGCCCGTCGTTCGCGGTGACGCCCTCGAACGACTTCGAGAGCCCGTCGGTCTCCAGGATGGGGTCGGAGGTGGGCCGTCTCTCCGGGTCAGTCGTGGACTGTCTCCCTGGGTCAGACATAGACTGTCTCTCTCACTCCGTGACGTGGGTGGTGAACAGTCGTCTCGGCCGTGGTTCCGACCGGCCACCGGTCACTCTTCGGTGACCTCGAACGCGAAGTGCAGGGCCGGGAGCGGACGCACCGGGTGGTTGTCGAGATACGAGAGGTGCGGACGGATCTCGAACTCGGGTTCGTCCTCGCGCATCTCGAAGAGGCTCGGGTAGGCGTCGATGAAGTGCCAGCCCGGTTCGCCCGTCGCCGGAATCTCGATCTCCAGGACGCGCTTCTCGTCGTCGTTCGAGAGCCCGCAGGTGTACCCGAGGGGTTTGTTGTCGTAGACCAGGTAGGGTGCGTTCTCGTAGATGGCCCAGCCGATCCCCGAGAGTTCGATCTCGATGGTGGTGTTCACGGGGCCGCTCGTGGGTTCGAACTTCTCGATGGAGGGCTGGAGGACGAACCCGGTGACGGCGACCTCGCGCCCGTCGACTTTGGCCGTGATCGGCCGGGTCGACCCCTCGTCGACTTCGATCTCGATCTCCTGCTGGAAGCTGCCGTCGTCGTCGGTCGTCACCGTCGGGAGCCGGTCGGGCTTGGGGACGGGCTTGATCTGGATCCCCTTCGGCCGGTGGCCCTCGTGGCGGTACCAGACGAGGTCGACCTCGGTGTCCGGCGGGAAGTTCTCCCCGGTGACGAACGCGGTCGTCCCCGCCTGCCCCGAGGTGGGCGTGACGTTCAGTTCGGCGTCGGTGTCCTCGTCGATGTCGGGGTAGTGCAGTTCGATGGGCTGTTCGTCCAGTTGCCGGTCGACCCACGCGGTCCGCGGGGGTTCGGAGGGCTCGGTGACCTCGACGGCCCACCGGGACTGGCGACCCTGACCGACGGGGCCGAACGGCGACTGCGTGTTGTTCTGGAGGTAGGGCACGCCGCGGTAGTTGCGCCACATCTGGATGACGTGTTTGCCCGGCGGGCCGACCGCGCGGATCTCGGCGGTGGCGGTCCCGCGGTTCATCACGCCGGTCATGAACCCGACGAAGCCGTTGTCCCAGGTGACCTGGTAGTTGTTCGTGATGACGTTCGGGCCGATCCCGTAGCCCCTGATCGTGAACGCGTCGCCGAGTTCCGCCGTCGTGTTCTCGAGTTCGAACCACGGGAGAATCTCGAACTCCGCGCGGTCGACCGTCTCGCCGTCGCCGGTGACGACCTCGACGGCGTGGGACCCGCCGTAGTCCTGAGGGATCGTCCACTCCTGGTCGAACGTCCCCGACTCGTCGGTCGTGACGGTCGCGATCGTGTCCGTGCGGGGCTCGTACTGCGGGCCGACGATCTCGTTGGCCTGGAGGACGCCCCAGCGGCCGTTCGTGGAGTGCCACTGTATCTCGAACTGCTGGTTCGCGGGGAAGTTCCGCCCCTGGAAGGTGATCGTGTCGCCGACGAACCCCTCCGCGTCGCTCAACACCAGCGTCCCGCTCGGCCCGCCGCTGCCTCGCCGGTGCTCCCGAAGTCTGTCCTCGAGACCCGCCGAGACTGATACGTCGTCGTCCATACACGGTGGTGGTCCGCGTACGCAATTATAGTTGCCGTCCGTTCCCGGGGACTGACAACGGGAGTGGCTGTCTCGGGTCTGGATGTTACAGAGAGGGTGTGAGTTTACCGTTCGGTCCCGATCAAACGTACGCCGAGCGGAGCGAGGCGTTTCACCGCCGGAGCCGTCGAAGACGGCGGAGGCGGCCTTTTTCACCAATGTTTTTGCCGCGAGTGGTACCCGCAGCGAGCGGTGCGAGCGAGGATACCCGAGCGGTAAAAACATGGCCTGAATCGAACACTGTCCGAGTAGTCCCTCGATATCCAGACGTTTCGCGGATCACGCTTGCAGTCTCTCCCGTGGACTGCGAACAGTCGCTGCGCTTCGATGAGCGACGCCAGTCGCTACTCCTCGCTGACCTCGAACGCGAAGTGGACAGCCGGCACCGGGCGCATCGGGTGGTTGTCGACGTACGAGAGGTGGGGGGCGCTGTCGAACGTCGGCGTGTCCTCGCGCATGTCGAGGAGGCTCGGGTAGACGTCGATGAAGTGCCAGCCCGGTTCGCCCGTCGCCTTCAGTTCGACTCTGACGGTGCCGGGCTCGTCGGCCCCGGTGGTACCGACCGCGTAGCCAACGGGTTTGTTGTCGTAGACGAAAAAGAGCTGGTTCTCGTAGTCGGTCCAGCCGATCCCCGTGAGTTCGATCTCGATGGTGGTGCCGACCGGGCCCCGCGTGGGGACGAACGTCTCGATAGCGGGTTGCATCACGAACCCGGCCACCGCCACCTCGCGACCGTCGACTGCTGCCGTGATCGGGCGTGTCGACCCCTGGTCGCGCGGGATGGCGACCTCGGTCTGGAAGCGTCCGTTCTCGTCCGTGGTCGCCGACGGGAGGACGTCGGAGTCCGGTTCCGGCGTCACCGTGACGCCCTCGCCGCGGAACCCCTCGTGGCGATACCAGCGCAGGTCGACCTCGGTATCCGGCGGGAAGTTCTCGCCGGTGACGAAGACGGTCGTTCCCGGCTGGCCCGACGTCGGCGACAGCTCGATCGTCGCATCGCTGTCCCCGTCGATGTCGGGGTAGTGGGCGGCTATCGGGCGCTCGTCTAACAGCGGGTCGACCCACGCCGTCCGGGGGTCGCCGTCCGGTTCGGTCACCTCGACGGTCCAGGCCGACTGGCGCCCACCCGCGACGGGGCCGTACGGCGACTGGGTGTTGTTCTGGAGGTAGGGGATCCCCTCGGCGTTGCGCCACACCTGGAGGACGTGCTCGCCTGGCGGGCCGACCGCGCGGATCTCGGCGGTGGCGGTCCCGCGGCGCATCACGCCGGTCAGGAACCCGACCGGACTGTTGTCCCAGGTGACCTGGTAGTTGCTCGTGACGACGTCAGGCCCGATCCCGTAGCCCCTGATCGTGAACGACTCCCCGAGGGGAGCCTCGGTCCGTTCGAGTTCGAACCACGGCGTGATCTCGTAGGTCGCGTCGGCGACTGTCTCCCCGTCGGCGTCCGTCCCCCCGTCGGCGTCCTGTAGTTCGACGCGATGCGAGCCGCCGAAGTCCTCGGGGACTTCCCACTCCTCGTCGAACTCCCCCGACTCGTCGGCAGTGACGGTCGCGACCCGCTCGCGCCGGGGCTGGTACTGCGGACCCACGACCTCGTTGGCCCCGACCACCGCCCAGTCTCCCTCCTGTGAGTGCCAGACGATCTCGTAGACGCCGTTCGACTCGAGTCCCCGCCCGTAGAACGTGAGCGTGTCCCCGACGTAGCCCGCCTCCTCGCTCAACACCAGCGCCGGCGAGTCGTCGTCGCCGCGACGCCGCCTGATCCGCTCGCGTATCGAGGCGATCGGTGACTCGTCGTCCATACCCGACCTACGCTACCCACCCGGAAATACCTGTCGAGAGTGTCAACTATATATCTATCAATCATCTATTAGAATTTACAGAGATATATACGGATCCAACCCGTAGAGACGACTGTATAAGCTCTTCTGTCCGTCAGAGAGAACTACTATTTTTGGCGGTTTAAATATATTTCCCGGGTTCGCACGGATCGCTGTCATAGAATCGGCGTTCGATAACGCCCGACCCCGTCAGCCGAGCAGGATGGTGAGTCTCGGGTATCGTTTGACGACGTCGAGTCGTTCGATCCGGGCGTCGAGGCCGAGGATCCGGCCGGCGCCGAACGCGCCGAGTCCGAACAGCAAGAAGACGTACACGAGGTGGTAGTCGACGAGGAACGAGTTGTCGAACGGGTACGACGCGACCCAGTAGAACAGCATCATCACGCCGCCCCAGAACGCGCTGAATCGGAAGAACAGTCCGAGTATCAGTGCGACTCCGACGAGAGTCAGTCCGACCTGGTTGAGCGGCGTCAACAGCCAGGCCCAGTCGTTGGCCATCACCGTCCACAGGTCGGTAAACGGGTTGCCGTCGGGGATCCCGTACAGCAGGAACGGGCGAACGCTCCAGTCGGGGTTTATCACCTTCGTGATTCCGGCGTAGAAGAACGTCCAGCCCATGATGATACGCAGGGCGAACAGCGCGTACCCGATCCACGTCTCCGAGTACGTGAAGTTGACGTCCCGCCCGAACATGCTGGATTCCAGTTGTCTCGTTCCCATCGTTAGCTCACGTCTCGAAGTTGACCGAGACGTTCAATAAACCTGTCCCGGGATTCCCAGGGGCTGGGAAGTGATTCTCGGTCGGTTATCGCTCCGGGGAGTCCGGGGAGGTGTCCGCGTCCAGGCGCGCGTCGGTCACGTACAGCGACCGGGCGAGTATCACGAACCCGGCCGCGGTGAGGAGACTGTTGACGAGGAGTCCGACTTCGAGGCCGACGCCGGCGAGCTGGTCGAGGCCGCCGCCGAGGACCGACCCGGCCGTGACGACGGCGAACCCGAGCGCGAACGACCGCATCGCAGTCGCGCCGCTCCGCCGGTAGGCCCGGTAGGCGAAGAACGTGATACCGGCCCCCAGTGGCAGGACGACGGCTTTCGCGAAGACGACGGCAGTGGGGATATCGGACATCGGGATCGGGGCGTCGACGGAACCGGGGTCGGTTCACACCGGAGCGGTGTGGGCGGTACGACGGCTGTGCCCTCTGATATTCGAGAATAAGTCTCCGGATCGTATAAACCGCCCCGCGAGTTCCCACAGTCCGGTAACCGACACCCACGGACAGGTGGTGACGCGTCTGACGCTCGTCTGACGGGTAGTTTTGGTCGTGGGACGGAAACTGCGGATATGGCAAGTCTCACGGACGTTTACGAGGGGCACGTCCGGACCGTGACGACGCCGCGACGGCGCTACGCCGGGGCGAGCGGGTTCGCCGTCGGGACCGCGATGGTCGTCGGCGGCATCCTCGTCGCGACGACCGGGCTGGGCGAGACGGCGGGACTGAACGTGGTCGAGGCGCGACGCGTCGCAGGTATCCTCGCGGGACTGGGCCTCCCGCTGGCGTTTCTGGGCGTCTTCACCGTGTTGCCGTCCGGCGCGACCACACGAGCAGCGGCGGTGATCGGTGCCAGCGTGAGCGCGTTCGGCGTCGCGCTGTTCGGCGTCGCCTACCCCGGGCAGTGGTTCGCCGCGGGCGACCCGCTGGCAGTCGTGACTGTCGCGGTCTACTTCGCCGGCGCCGTCACGACGCTGTTCTGCCTGTTCGCCGGTCTCGCGACGTTCAAGACGCGTACCGACCCCGGCGGGACCGCCCGCATGGAGATCACCGAAGAGGGGAGCGTCCGCGTCGTCGAGGACACACCCGTCGTCGAGTCCGGCGGTTCGACCTCGACGACCGGGGGCGCCACCGCCGGGATCGACCGCTACTCCGCGCGAGTGCAGGACGAAACAGAGGACGACGCCGAGATACTGAACCGCGACCACGCATCCTACGACGACGTCACGCACCCGGCCCAGCAGGCGACGGCAGACGGCGGCGCGACTGTCGACGACGGGTCCGGCGGCGCCGAACTGCTCGGCGACCCACAGCCCCGGCCACGGGGCCAGCCCGACGCCTACTGTGGCAACTGTACCCGCTTCGAGTACGTCAAAGTCGACGAGAAGATCACGCCCTACTGTGCCCTCCACGACGAACTCATGGAGGACATGGACGCCTGCTCGGAGTGGACCGAGTCGAGCTGATTCGAGGGTCCGTCCGCAACCGTTTCGTCCCGCCGCTCTTCTCAACCGGCCCGGTATCGCCAGCGCACACAGCCGGCCAGCATCAGCACGAATCCGTACAGCATCGGCGACCCGAGAGTGAACACCGGACCGAGCACGGCCAGGACCGCACTATCGACTACCCCCCCGGGTGGCGTCTCCGAGAGCACCAGCGCGAGGTCGTTTCGGTGGGCAGGGAAGTTCAGCAGGAAGGCGCCCGCGAGAAACAGCGACCGTCCCGGTCCCTCGAACAGGTACAGCAGCGCGACGAGCGGGAAGTACAGATAGACGACGTAGAGCGGCGAGATGGGGAAAAACAGCAATATCGACGCCACCGTTCCGAAGATAGCGATGGGACGAGCGAGTCCGCCGTCGTCTCCGGCTGTCCCCCCGGATCCCGATTCGGGTGCAGTGGCCCCGCCCTCCGAGTCCGTGCCGACGTCGAGCAACAGGTAGCCGAGGACCGGGGCGAGCAGCGCCAGGGCGCCGAGGCTGTACAGTGTCGGGTCGACGGTGGGAAACAGCACCGAGAGCGGCCGGCGGACCGTGAGGAGGTGTGACGACGGGGGGAGGCCGCCGGCGAACAGTTCCGGCCGTACGCGTACCAGCAACTCCTCGGTCACCCACCGCCGGCTCACGTCCGGCCCGAAGACCACGAGCCCCAGGCCGAGCAGGCCCACACCGGTCGCGAGGGCGCTGGCGACCGCCCGGTAGGCCCGCCGCCGGAGCAGCCAGACGCCGACCGCGGCGGGGAACACCTTCGGGAGGGCCGCCAGCCCGAACGCGGCGCCCGCTCGCGTCTGCCGGCCCCGTTCGAGCCAGACGAACCCGGCGGCGAGACCGAGCGCGACGAAGTGGTTGACCTGCCCGAAGACTATCGAAGGCATCGCGTGAGCCGAACAGACCACGAACGCCGCGACCAGCCCCCTGTCGAGCCACGTCAGTTCGACGCCACGGCGCGTCACGTACCGGACGAGGAGCAGGGCGAGGCCCAGACTCGCCGCCAGCACGACGACCGTGTGGAGGGTGTACCCGACCTCCCAGGGGACCAGCACCGACGGTGCGAACCCGAGGAGGACGACCGGCGGATACCGGTAGGTCATCCCGGGGATCCCGATCTGGGAGGCGCCGTAGACCCGCCCGGTCGACATGATCAGCTCGGCCGCGGCGCGGTACACCCTGAAGTCGATGCCGACCATCCAGGCCTCAGTCGTCAGCTTGTGACCCAGATAGACGAATCCCGCGAGGACGCCGGCGGCGAGGACGAGCCTGGCGCCGCGATGGGGGGGACCGTGAGACCCGGATGTCCCGTCCTCGTCGGTCGAGCGGTCCATCACGACGGCTGTGTCCCACTGACATGAATACTTGGGGGTTCACGGCGACGGTGAGGCCCGACGGTCGTCGAGGGCTGTTCCCAGCGAGAGAGGCGTGTCACACGCCAGTAACTACAAGTGTGCGCTGAACGGACTATCGGGCTAGCTCATGCTACGACCCGACGGCGGGAAGTATCGGGTCCTCCTCGTCGAAGCGGCGGGAGGGCTCGAACGGCGACTGGGCTCCGCACTCGCCACGGCGGGGTGTGAAGTCGAATCCGTCGGGTCGGCCAGCGACTGTCTCCGGCGGATCAGGCGTGGCGACGTCGACGGGGTCGTCAGCGAGTACGACCTCCCGGACCTCGACGGCGTCCGACTCCTCAGGTCGGTCCGGGTCTCCTATCCCTCGCTCCCGTTCGTGCTGGTGCCCGAGGCGGGGTCGGAGGCGATCGCCGGGGACGCAGTCGCCGCGGGCGTGAGCGGCTACGCTCCGGAGAGCGAGGACCCGGACACGGTCGTGTCGCGACTGCGAGACAGCCTCCAGACGACCCGACGGGGTGCCGACGAGAGCACCAACCGATACCGGCACATCATCGAGATGTCGCCCGCGCCGATCAACGTGTTCGACGAGAGCGGCGAGTCGATCTGGGGGAACGAGGCCGTCCTCGACCTGCTCGACCTCGACGACCTGGGGGACCTCATCGGACACTCGATCTTCGAGTTCGTCCACCCCGACGACCACGACCAGGCACGAGCGGAACTCGAGAGCGTCGTCGAGAACAAGGAGTCCACCGGCCCGACCCAGATGCGACTCCGGACCGCGGACGGCGACCTGCGGTACGTCCACGTCTCGACGGCCGTCGGGGAGTACCTCGGCGGGGACATCGGGCAGGCGATCGTCGTCGACGTGACCGAGCAGAAGGAACGCGACAGACAGTTACAGCGCCTCGAACAGTGGCTCCGGCACAACATCCGCAACGAGGTCACGGTCATCCACGGGATGGCCGAACAGATCGAGCGAGGCGCGACCGACGTCACCGACGCCGCCCGCCACATCCGGGAACACGCCGGCAAACTCGTCGACCAGGCGAATCACGAACGCACCGTCATCAGACTCCTCTCGGATCCGCCCGACCCGATTCGGGTCGACGTTTCGGACGCCGTCGAACGGAGCGTCGCGTCGGTCCGTCGCGACAGCCCCGACGCCGAGATCGAACTGGCGCTGGCCGAGGACGTCACCGCGATGGCGGTCCCGGAGATCGCCGAGGCGGTCGGCGAACTCGTCGAGAACGCGGTCCGCCACAGCGACGAGGACTCACCACAGGTCCGCGTCGACGTGAGCCGGGACGAAGACCGCGCGGTCGTCCGGGTCGCCGATACCGGCCCCGGGATCCCCGAGTCCGAGCGCAACCACCTCCTCGTCGACAGCGACACCTCCCCGCTCGACCACGGGACAGGGCTCGGGCTGATATTCGTTCACTGGGTCGTCCGGTTGTCCGACGGCGACATCACCTTCGCGGAGAACGACCCCCGGGGAAGCGTCGTCACCGTCACGCTCCCCACACCTGGGGACGACCGGGACTGACCGGTTCGCTCCTCGACGGTGGCCAGTGTGCCTCTCGACGGAACCGGGGGTGAACTCCCGATGCGGATCCGGGGACTTATGGACGAACGGGCGTAACCCGGCCCACATGGAATTTTGCGACGAGTGCGGTTCGATGATGAAAACCGAGGGGGACGCGTGGGTCTGTGGCAGCTGTGGCGCCGAGAAACGCCGCGACGAGGAGAAAGAAGCCGCGCAAGCCGTGACGACGCAGGGTCAGGAGGAGACGGAGATCGTCGACACCTCCGACGTGGAGGCCGAGGAGATGGGCGCGACCACCGAGATCCGGTGTCCCGAGTGTGGTAACGACCGCGCGTTCTGGGAGATGAAACAGATCCGCGCCGCCGACGAGAGCGAGACGCGGTTTTTCACCTGCACCGAGTGCGAACACAGGTGGCGCGAGGACGACCACTGAGGCGATGGTCACCGACTCCGGCGACGACGCCGACACCGACGACGCCGGGGGGTCGGAGGACGCCGAACTGCCAGACGATGTCGAGACGCCGACGGATCCGGACGTGCCGCCACCGAACGTCCCGGCCGACCGTCTCGCCGACTGGACGCGCACCGAGGCGACCGTCGAGCGTCTCTACGGTGTCGAGGGTGCCGACGTCAGGGGTCACACCCTCCTCTACGAGGACCGCCGACTCCGCGAGGGCGTCCGCGACGCCACCGACGGCGCGCTCGACCAGTCCTGGCGATTCTTCTTCGCGACGCGACTGCGCTTCCGGCCGCCGCTCTCGCCCGGCGCCCACGTCGCGGTCCTCCCGATGGTCCGCTCCGAGGCAGTTCGGCGGTTCCTCGGCGACCTCGAAGACCGCGGCGTCGAAGCCGTCGAGCGTGGCCGCCGCGAGCGGGTCCGTACCGACAGTAGCAAGCGCGTCCGTCTCCGGCAGGTGACCGGCGAGGTGCCGCGTCCGGACAGGGCGGGCGAGCCCGGAGACCCGGTCCCCGTCGAAGGGTGGGTCGGGGTCTGGTACGACGGTGACCTCTTCGTCGCCGGTGGCGCCTACCCGCGAACTTCCCTCGCACGGACGTTCGGCGTGGACGACGAGCGACTGGCGCTCTCCCTGTCGGCCGCCCGGGACGAACTGCTCGAACTGGTGCGAACGGTCGGTGACGGGGACGAGTGAGCGGTGTGTAGGTAGCAGTTGTTTCCGGAAGAGTCGCGGTCGGAGAGAGTACAGCCGCGGACAGCACCGCACTCACTCGGACAAGATCGAGACCACCATGGAAGAAGATCCCTCCGATCAGACGAGACGGGCGAACGTGAGATAGCCGGTGTGGCCGACGCCCGCCGTGGAGGGGCGGGACCCGCGGTCGTCGAAGTCCATCTCGCGCTGGATCGTCTCCAGCGACTCGACGTTGCCGAGACCCGCCTCGCGGGCCGTCTCGACGACTTCACGCGTCTGTTCGACGAACGGCGAGTAGACGGCGACGTACCCGCCGTCGGCCAGCAGGTCCGGCGCCCGCGCGACGACCGCCGGGGCGTCCTGCGTGTCCAGCGTCAGCACGTCGAAGCGGTCCGGACGGTCGCGGTCATCACCGTCGCCCTCGTCATCGCCCCCGCTGTCGACCAGCCCGTCCAGTTCCGCGGTGACGTCACCCGTCCGCACGTCGACGCGGTCGGTGACGCCAGCGAGTCGCATGTTCTCGCGAGCCACCTCGGCGAACTCCGGGTCGCGCTCGTAGGTAGTGACGTCCGCGCCACAGCGGCCCAGATACGCCGCGAGCACGCCCGTTCCGGTCCCGGCGTCGAGGACGCGGTCGCCACCGCCGACGCCCGTGTGGCCGACGACGAGCCCGATGTCGCGGGGCATCATCGGCGCGCCGGTTCGCTCGAAGTGGTTGAACAGGTCGGGGCCGCGGAGCGCCCGTGCGGTGAACTGCTCGCCCAGGTGCGTCTCGACGGTCTCGCCCGCCGCGACGTCTTCGGGGACTTCGAGCACGCCGAGGTCGGTTTCGAGCGTGTCGCCGGGCGCGAGCAGGTACTCGCGGTCCTCGCGGACGAACAGGAAGCTCACTTCAGACTGCTGATGGCCGCCGCCGGCTCACCGTTGGCGTCTTCGAGTGCCTCGCGCGCCTCGCTCTTGCTGACGCCCGCCTGGCTCGCGACGAGTTCGACGTCCTCTTCGGGGATCGCGGCCTCGCCGTCGCCCTCGCTCTCCTCGATGACCGGTTCGCTCTCCTCGTCGCCAGCGTCGCTGGTATCGGCACTCGAACTGCCGCTATCGCCGCCCTCACCGAGCGGGCGACTCTCGGGTTCGCCGACGATGGTGTAGGTCTGCTGGCCCTGGGCGTCCATGCGCTGGACGTCCGCGTCGCTGAAGACGAGTTCCTCGTCGGGAGTCCTGATGACGACTTCCTCGGCATCGAGTTCCTGCATGTCGATGCCCATCTGCTTCATCATCTGCTGCATCTTGCGGTCGTTCATGCCGCCGCCGCCTGGGAACATACCTCTCGCTCCGCGTCCCTGACCAAAAAGGCTTCTCAACCGGCGGGTTCCCGCTGGACCACCGGAAGCGGGTTCGATCTGCTCCGCCGAGAGCACGTTCGACGCTATTCCGCCTGGAACGAGACGCCGGTGATCTCGAACCGCGCACCGCCGTCATCGCCCTCGGTGAGGCGTATCTCCCAGCCGTGGGCCTCGACGACGTCCCTGACGATACTCAGCCCGAAGCCAGTGCCGTCCGGCGCGGTGGAGTAGCCCGCGTCGAACACGCGGTCCCGGTCCTCGGGTGGAATGCCCGGCCCGTCGTCCTCGACGTAGAACCCGTCGTCGAGGTCCCCGACGACCACGGTCACGTCTTCACCGCCGTGTTCTATCGCGTCCTGGCGAGTCTGCGAGTCGGGGCTCGTTGAGCCGTGCTCGACGGCGTCCTGGCGAGCCTGTGAGTCAGGGCTCGTTGAGCCGTGCTCGACGGCGTTGCGAACGAGGTTCTCGAAGAGCTGTTTCAGACGGCCCCTGTCGGCGTGGACCGTCCGGTCGGTCTCGACCCGAAGCGTTCCCGTTCCCGTCTCGACGTTCTGCCAGCAGTTCTCACAGAACGGTCCGAGCTCGACCGGTTCGGATTCGGTCTCACCGTCGCGGGCGAGCGTGAGCAGGTCGTCGATCAGCGTCTCCATCCGGTCGTGGGCCCGCCGTATCGCGTCTATCTGGCCGCTGTCACACTCGTCTTCGAGGAGTTCGAGACGGCCGGCGGCGACGTTCAGCGGGTTCCGGAGGTCGTGGGAGACGACACTCGCGAACTCCTCTAGCCGCTCGTTCTGTCGTTCGAGTTCGCGTTCGCGCTCTTTACGCTCGGTGATATCCCGGCTGATCGCCATGAACCGGACGTCGTCGTTCAGCGCGAGTCGCCTGACGTGTACCTCGACGGGGAACGTGGTGCCGTCCGCCCGCTCATAGACCCCCTCGAACCGCTCGCGGTCGCCGTGGTCCATCCCCTCCCACAGGGCGCGAGCCTCGTCGGGCGCGATCGTCTGGTCGAGTTCCCAGACTTTGGTGTCGGTCAGTTCGTCCTCGTCGTAGCCCGTCTCCTCCAGCAGCCGGGGGTTCGGATCGAGGAGGTTGCCGTCCCCGTCGTGGATGTTGATCATGTCCGGGGACTGTTCGAAGAGGGCTTCGAGCCGCGAACCGGTCTCCCGGAGTTGCTCCTCGTGAGCCTTCTGTTCGGTGACGTCCCGGTAGACCCAGAGGTGTCCGTCCCCGCCGGGCAGTTCGATCGGTTCGTGACTGCGTGTGAAGACCCGTCCGTCCCGTAGCGCCAGTTCCTCCTCGTGTACCGATTCCCGCGTCTCGACGATCTCGTCGATCCGGGAGACGAACGCCGAGGGGTCGACGAACGCGTCGCTGACGTCCCGGGCCAGTCGCTCGCAGTCGGTGCCGACGGTCTCCCCGGACGTTCCCGACAGTCCGAACAGTTCGACCAGTCGGTCGTTGACTGCCATGACCTCCCGGGACTCGTCCTCAACGAGGACGCCCACGGGCAGCGTCTCGACGAGCGTGGAGAGCACGGCCGTCGTCTCTTCGAGTTCCTGCTCGCGTTCCTTGCGCACCGTGATGTCGCGGTTGTTCGTCACGACCCCCTCGATCGCGTCGTGGTCGAGCTGGTTCGTGCCCCGGACTTCGAGCCAGCGCCACTCGTCGTCGGCCGTCCGGAACCTGGCCTGGACGGTGACCGTCGCCCCCGGCTCGGTGACGAGTTCGGCGAACGTCGAAGAGATCTCGTCCACGTCGTCCGGGTGGACGAGGTCGAATCCGTTCCGGCCGATCAGCGTCCCGGCTTCGTAGCCCAGTACCCGCGCGACCGCGGGGCTCTCGTATTTGACCCTGCCGGCGTCGTCGAGGACAGTGATGATATCGGTCGACTCCTGCAGGTAGGCCTCGTACTGCTCCAGTTCGCGTTCCCGCTCTTTGCGTTCGGTGACGTCGCGACTGGACACGAGCAACGAGACCACCTCCCCGTCCTCGTCCGTCACGGGTCTGAACACGCCCTCGACCGTGTAGTGCTCGCCGTCCGGCCGCACGAGATCGGCCTCGAACTCGGCGTACTCGCCGTCTGCGGCGCGGTCGACCCACTCCTCGACGTCCCGCTGGAGCGCTCGCGAGTGCTCGAACCACGGTGTCTCCGCGAACGGGCTCCCCGTCACCTCCGCCGGCGTGGCGTCGACGTACGCCATCGCCGTGTCGTTGACGTCCAGTACGGTGCCGTCCGTATCGACCAGTCCGACGAGGATGTTCGGGTCGTCGAAGACGGCCTGGTACCGGCGCTCCGTCCGGCGGAGTTGCCGCTCGCGTTCTTTGCGCTCGGTGACGTCAGTGATGAACCCCTCCAGTATCTCCGCGTCCTCTTCGCCCGGGACTGCGCGTCCGCGCTCCCACATCCACCTGGTGCCCCCGTCTCTCGTGCGGATCCGATAGGTGACCTCGAACGGCCTGTCCTCGGCGAGCGCCGCCTGGACGGTCTCCCAGATCTCGTCCCGGTCGTCCGGGTGGAGGACGTCGGACCCCCAGACGACGTCCCCGTCCTCGAGGGCCTCCCGGGAGTAGCCGGTGAGCGCCTCGCAGTTGCCTCTGACGACCTCCATCGGCCAGTCGGGGTCGTTGCGACTCCGATACACGATGCCCGGGAGGTTGCTGATGAGCGTCTCCAGACGCCGGGTCTGTTCTTTCCGGTCGGTCACGTCACGGGTGAAGCCGACGACTCGAACGACGCTCCCGGCGTCGTCGAAGACCGGGTACCCTTTCACCCAGACGGACCCCTCGTCACCGTCACCGCGCACGATCCGGTATTCGATGTCGACCGACTCCCCGGCCGAGAGACGCTCCATGGCGTCCGTGACGAGTTCCCGGTCTTCCGGATGGACGCCCGCCAGGAAGTCCCGCGGGTCGTCTCTGATGGCGGATTCCGGCCGGTCCCACACCTCCTCGTACCCCGAGATAAAGAGGAGCTCCTCCCAGTCGCTGTCGAACATCCACAGGCAGTCGTCCGTGCTCTCCGAGAGTTCCGCCAGGCGCCGGCGGTGTCGCTCGGCCTTCCGCTCGGCGCGGTGCTGTTCGACGGCGTTGACGACCCTGTTCGCCAGGACGGCGTACTGGTCGGTGCCGGTCTCCTTTTGCATGTAGTCGGTCACGCCCGCCGAGATGGCGTCGCTGGCGACCTCCTCGGACCCTTTGCCGGTGTAGAGGATAAAGGGCAGGTCGCCGTGGTCCTCGCGGACAGTCTCGAGGAACGCGAGCCCGTCCGTTCCCGGCATGTCGAAGTCCGAAACGATGCAGTCGACGTCCTCGTCCGCCAGGACCGACAGCCCTCCCTCGGCTCCCGTCGCGGTTCGAACCGCGATCCGGTCGTCCTCGCGTTCGAGAAACGTCGCCACCACGTCTGTGAGGTCCGGCTGGTCGTCGACGTGAAGGACGTTGATCGTGTCAGCCACCCCGGTCATCGTACGGGGTAGTGGGCGTCTATCCGTAAGTATGTGACCGGTCACTCCTCGACTGGCGGGTCACTCCTCGACTGACGTCCTGTCCTCGCGCTCGCGCAGTTCCACCCGCCGGATCTTCCCCGAGGAGGTCATCGGCAGGTCGTCGGCGAACTCGATCTCGCGGGGATACTCGTAGGCAGCGAGCCGGTCCCGGGCGAGTTCTCGCAACTCCGTCCGGAGGTCGTCGTCTCCCGCGATGCCGTCGACGAGTTCGACGTACGCTTTGATGCGTTCCCCGCGGGTCTCGTCGGGGACGCCGATGACGCCGACCTGCTCGACGTCGTCGTGGTCCAGCAGCGTCTCCTCGACTTCCAGTGGCCCCACTCGATAGCCGCTGGTGAGTATCACGTCGTCTGCTCGCGACTCGAACCAGAGGTAGCCGTCGGCGTCCCGGTGGGCCAGGTCGCCGGTCAGGTACCACTCCCCCTCGCGCTTTTTCGCTGTCGCTTCCGGCCGGTTCAGGTACTCGGTGAAGACGACCCGCTCGTCGTGTGGTCGGACCGCGATCTCGCCGATCTCGCCGGGCGGCAGTTCCTCGCGGGTGTCGGGGTCGAGGATAGTCACGTCGTAGCCGGGCAGCGGTTTGCCCATGCTGCCGGGTCGGGTCTCGAACCAGCGCGCGGCGTTGGCGACCACGAGGTTGAGTTCCGTCTGGCCGTAGTACTCGTCGACCGGGACGCCGTCGAGCGCCTCGTCGGCCCACGCCAGTATCTCGGGCGTGAGCGGTTCGCCCGCCGACGCCACCACGTCGAGTGCGAGGTCGTAGGCGTCGGGGTTCTCACTCATCATCATGCGAAGCCCCGTAGGGGCGACGAGCGCGCCGGTCACGTCGTGAGTTTCGAGCAACTCGAAGGCCGCCGCGGGGTCGAATCCCTGCATCGGCGCGGCGACGACCGTCCCGCCGTAGTGCCACGTCCCCAGGAGGAGTCCACCCAGCGCCGACCCCCACGCCCAGTCCGCCGGCGTCCACGTCACCGCGTCGGCGCCCAGCGTCCCGTCGAAGAAGTTGTACGCCGCGGCGGCCCGGCCCGCCCACATCGCGTGCCCGTGCCGGACGCCCTTGGGTGGCCCCGTCGACCCCGACGTGTACATCACCACCGAATCCGTCGACGGCGTCGCGTCGTATGGCTCGCGTTCGGACGAGTGCCCGGCGACCAGTGACTCGTACTCGACGACGTCGCAGTCGAACTCCACGTCTTCCCCGCTCACACTCCGCTCGCCAACGTACCACGGTCGAGTGTCGAGTTCGACAGCGAGCGCGAGGTCGGGACAGTCGCCGCTCGCACTCGCCAGCGCGTCGCGGACGGTCGGGTCGAACACTGCCGCGACAGCGCCCGCATCGCCGAGTCGGTAGGCAAGCGCCTCGTCGCCGTAGAGCGTGGTCATCGGGACCGACACCGCGCCGATTTTCCAGCAGGCGAGGTGGGCGACGGGCGTCTCGACGCGCTGACCGGCGACGACGCCGACGCGGTCGCCCGGTTCGACGCCCCGTGCTTCGAGTGCGTTCGCGAAACGACCCGATAGCTCGTCGATATCCGCGTAGGTGTAGGTCTCGTCGGTCGCGGCGTCCACGAGTGCCGTCCGTTCTCCGGGGCCCGGTGACTCGTGTTTGCGCAGACAGTCGACCGCCGGGTTGTACTGGTCGGGCAGCGACCACTCGAACTCCTCGCGAGCCCGCTCGTAGCTGTCGAAGTCGGGCATCGCGTACCAGGTCATATCCGCCGCGTCGGTCCTCCTCCCCTTTGCTGTTCGGATCGCGGTCGGTGACTGGTCGGGCCAGGATCTCGCGCGACTGGCCAGTGGCGATCGTTCGGGACTCTCGAAACCGGACGTCCGACTGTGCCGAACCAGGTGACACGGGGATCACCGAACTCAACAGTTAAGGACAGCTACGCCCCCTATTTGGGCATGTCAGACGATGACTCACACGAGGAGTCGGTCGACGACGAATACGGCGTGTTGAAAGCCGAGAACGACCCTCGGGAGAAGTCCGAGATCGTCTCGACTATCGCGCGGCGCCACCCCATCGAACTCGAAGAGCGCATCGACACGCTCTCCGATCCAGTCATCATCGAGTGTGCGAGCCCGGGGTGGCAACCCGACGTCTGGCCGCCCGAGGACGCCTATCCCGAGGGGGAACTTCCGCCGAACTACACCGAGTCCGGCGAGAAGCGCTACTCGGCGGTCCCCTGCTCTATCGAGGACCAGGCCCAGGTCCTGGTCGACGCCATCGAGGAGGGCTGTGCGACGACCCACGTCCACCCCCGCGACCCCGAGGACTGTCTCGGGACCGACGACGTCGGCCTGCTGGCGGACATCTACGAGCGCGTCTTCGCCGAGGCCGACCCCGTCACCGTCCAGCACTCCTGGCAACTCACCGACGACGGCAGCATCGACTACGTCGAGATGGCCGAGGAGAAACTCGCGGCCGCCGACGGGAGCAACAAATACATCCAGGCGAGTATCGTGCTCTGGCCGCCCTTCGACGCCTACCCCGGCCGCTACGACGAGAAGGTCAGCGAGGCCATCGAGTTCTACCGCGAGCACGACATCAAACCCATCCACAAGGTCCGCAGCGAGTACAACACCCGCAAACTCTACCGCGAACTCAACCGGATGGACTACCTCGAAGACGAGGACCCGCTGTGTGTCTTCCACGACATGGGTCACCCCTTCGGCTGGCCGCTCGACCAGGATCCCTGGATGCCCATCGAGATGATCTCCGCGCTCGAAGGCACGAAACAGCGCTTCCCCGACGACACCGTCATCGGCGTCTGTTCCGGCGGGCGCAACTGGCTCCCCATCACGATGGAGGCCATCGCCCGCGGCGTCGACTACGTCCGCGTCGGCATCGAGGACTACTACTGGATGTACCCACACCGCGACGAGGTGATCCAGCACAACATCGACTGTGTCAGGAAAGTCGTCAAGATGTGCGAGGTCCTCGGCCGCGAGATCGCCACGCCCGACCAGGCGCGGGACATCCTCGGGATCGAGATGACGTGAAGAGCCGGGGTGTTAATGACTCGAACCTGATGTGAAGGGGCTGTCTACTCGTCGGGTGAGACCCGTCCGAACGATATCGACGAACCGGGCTGATCCGGCGCAACACCGGAATCCGGCGAAACAGGGTTTTTACTGGGAACTTACAGCCACGAGACCACGGCCGTCGACTGTGGCCGCTGATACGACGGTAACACCAATGTCACCTACTATCATGTATGTCCCCGAAACGATATATCGGCATCGTACCTGGTACCGTGTGACGCCATGTCAGAACCAGAGCTAACCAACGACTACGAGGTGTACACGCCGGACTGGGACGACGCGTACGCGTTCGACATCGAGTTCGAGGAGGGGGTCAACATCGACCTCATCGAGGAACTCGGGATGGAGGACATGCGCCCGCGACTCTGGCGGGTCGAACCGGGCGAGAAACTGAGCTATCACTACCACGAGGAACAGGAAGAGCTGTTCTACGTCGTGAAAGGCACGGGGCAGATGCTGATCGGGGAGGACAAAGAGCGAGTCGAGATCCCAGAGGGCGGGTTCATCAAACCGGGCGTGCGGACGCCGCGGTCGCTCCGGAACGACACCGACGAGGACGTGGTCTGGCTGATCGTCGGCGCACCGCCGGTCTTCGAGGGCATCCTCTGGGACGAGTACGACGACGAGGGCTACCCGGACGACGACGGCGAGTTCGTCGACGTCCAGGAGTTGCTCTGAGTCGAATTGGACCCCACCATGTCCGATTCTTCACAGCCGCCCGTCGAAGCGACGCGTCCCGAGAGCCCCGTCGGCGTCGTCGGCACCGACCACATCACGCTGGAGGGAACGAACACCGAGGACACGATCGAGTACTACCGGGACATCCTGGGAATGCCGCTCGTGTTGCGCCAGCCGAATCTGGACCGGCGACACCTCACGCACCTGTTTTTCGACGCTGGCGACGGCCGTCTCGTCACGTTCTTCGTGAACGAGGAGCGCGACTCTGCCGATCTACCGGATCCCGGCCCCGGCCAGGTGCATCACATGGCCTTCCGCATCGAGGGCGAGCGCATCGCCGAGATAAAGGAGGGCCTCGAAGACGCGGGGTATCCAGTCAGCGAGTACGACCGCGGCGCGTTTCACTCGCTGTATACGGAGGACAACAACGGCCTGACCATCGAACTCGTCGCCGACAAGTTCGCGGTTCCGGACGACCAGCGCGCCGAGGTGCTCGCGCTCGCCCAGCAGTTGCGCGAGGCCGACGGTGCGGAGTTCGTCGAGAGCGAGCACATGCGCGAGGCCATCGACCAGCTCGGCCTCGACGTCGACGAACGGGAAGTCGGGGACTCCGGCGCTGCGGCCGGCCGGGACTTCTGAGCGGGTCCGCGACCGGCCGGGACTTCGACTAGTTCTCCCGTGGACCGGCGCTGTCGCGGACTTTCACGGCCATCCCGCTCTCGAAGTCGAGCATCGCCCGGCCGCCGAGTTCGGCCCGACCGACCGCCAGCACCGCGCCGTCCTCGTGGACGACGAGCACTTCGTCGCCCTGTCGGATGCCGGGGTCGGCCGTATCGACGAACTTCGCGAAGGCGTTGCGGCCCTCGCGGACGAACGGTTCGCTCTCGTCGCCGACGACGACCCGGTAGTCCGGCGTTTCGAGGGCATCGTCGAGTCGTCGCCCGCCGGCGACGCCCAGCGTGAAGCGGCCGTCGGTCCCGTAGGTAGCCAGTCGCCCCTCGGGCCCGACGACCTGTCGCGGTCGACCGGAACTGGTGTGGGTCACGTCGAGGCCGTCGCCGTCGAACAGCGCCGCCGCGTCGGCCCCCCACTGGTAGGCCGCCACCCGCGTCAACATCCGCCTGTCACCGTCGTCCATCGCCGCGGGCTTCGTGATGGCCGGTCTTGTATCTTCGCGTGTCCCCTCGGAACGCGACCGAGGTCGGCCACGTGCGACAGCGGCTACAGCGCGCACGCCACCCTCGATATTTTACCGCCAACACCCGAACGTCCGGGTATGGAGCGAGTCAGTGTCGACGACCTCGACCGGCGGATGGGGCCGGCGGCGGACAAGCGCGCCCTCTCGGGGGCACTCGGGACGACCGACCTCGCGATCAACTACTACGAACTCGGACCGGGCGACACCTTCGGATTCGGCTACCACCGCCACCCCGGCCAGGAGGAGGTGTTCTACGTGGTCGAGGGCACCGCGACGTTCGAGACCGAGGACGGCGACGTCGAAGTCGGGGCCGGCGAGGCGGTGAGATTCGCTCCGGGCGAGTGGCAACTCGGTCGTAACGCCGGGAGCGACCACGTCGTCGCGCTGGCGATGGGTGCGCCCGGGGACAGCGGCGAGACGGAGATGCTCCGGGAGTGCCCGAACTGCGGCGGACGCACCGAGAACACGATCGAGATGGCCGACGACCGCGAGTCGCTGCTCACGCGGTGTACCGACTGCGGCGCCGAGACCGGCCGGTTCACCTGAAACCGGACAGTGGGGCGTCCGGTCGGCAACCGCCGGGCCCTCACTCGCGTCGGTCCCGGATCGTCGCGACCCACTCCGAGACCAGGTCGGCCATCCCCTCGGCACGCTCGCGTTCGCCGGGGCCGATGCCCCCGTTTTGCACGTCGAGCGCGAGGAGGAAGCTCACGAAGATCACCAGCCACCACGCCTCGCGACGGCGTTCGACGCCGAGGGGGAGCGAGCGAACCGACTCGTAGCCCTCGCGGAAGTCGGCGAACGTGGCCCGCCAGTCGAGGTTCACGTCGTGGAAGACCGGGATCGCCGTCCGCCAGAAGTCGTACTCGGCGGGCGCGACCAGCGCGTGCTCGAAGTCGACGAGCGCCGCCAGCTGGGGTTCGGATCCGGGTTCGGACTCGGATTCGGGTCCAGGTTCGGACGCCGTTCCCTCGCGCCGGAGCGCCGCGTGCTCGGGGTGAAGGTTGCCGTGACAGAGAACCGGCGTCCCCGCGCCATCGAACAGGTCGGGGTGATCGTCGAGGAGTGCGACCACCTCGTCGGCCGGGTCGGCCCAGCCGATAGTGGCGAGATACGACCGGATGTCGAGCAGGAACTCGCGGGCGACGGTGTGCCAGTCCTCGCGGTCGTCGACGGTGAGCCCACCCGCCACATCACGGTCGAGCGCCCGGTCGTCGGGCCCCCACGCCGACCCGAGCGTCGGGAATCCGGGTCGCGCGAAGGCGTCGGCCGTCGCCGCGTGGAGGCGGGCGAGCCCTCTCCCGAGTGCGCGAGCGTCGGTAGGGTCGTCCCGGTCGACGTCGTCGTCGGCAAGAGCGTCGAACCACGTCGCGACGAAAGCGTCTTCCCGGGCCGCGAGCACCGACGGGACGGGGATGTCGGTGTGGCGGTCGACGTGATCCATCGCGGCCGCTTCCGCTCCGACGTCGGCCGTCTCGCCCCGTGCGACCTTGCAGACGGCGCGGCGGCCGTCGACGGTCACCTCGTAGACGGCGTGGGGCGGGACGTCGTGGAGCTGTCGGCGGATCTCGTATCGGTCGAACCACGATGCGAGCGCGGTGTGTACGTCCTGTGTCATAGTTCCGCCGCGTGACGTGCGGCGGCCGGCCGGAGACGGTGCTGTCGCTCCGACCTCTGTGAGAACACAACCGCTCGTGGGCACGGCTGGGGTATAATTGTTTTCCGTCCGGTTCGATGGGTTCCAGCCACAGCGAATTCGAGCCAGGAATCGGCCGCGTCACTCCAGTCGGGTGACGAGCCGGTACATCGCGAACCCACAGACGCCGGGGCCGAGCGTGACCACCAGCCCCAGGACGACCCAGGCGAGCGCGGCGACACCCCCAGTGAGGAAGGTGACGTTGTACCGCCCCAGCCCGCCGGGGGCGAGGAAGACGACGAGACTCCCGACGAGTGCGACCGGCCACCCGAGGACGGCGTATTCGAGCGCCCGTTCCGGCGCGAGCGTCGTCCAGCGTTCCAGCAACTGGCGACCGATATACAGCGGGAAGGCGGCGAGGACAACTCCTGCGGCCGCCGCGAGTCCGACGAAGACCGCGCCCGCGACGGGGTCGACGAAGAGCGCGAGCGCGGTCGTCCCGGCGAGGACGAGTCCGACGAGCGCGGCACCGGCGTAGCGTAGCGCCAGTCCGAGGTCGTCGAGCCACCGACCGAGTCCGTAGACGGCGAGCGCCAGCGGGACCGACGTCAGGACCCACCCGACGTAGACGACGAGCGCGAGCAACCCGACCGGGCTGTTCGTCATCTCCACGACCGTCGCGGCCCGGAACCATAAACCCGCGGAGGGGTCGAACGATACCGAAGCGGTCGGGCGTCCGTCGCCCCCCACGACTCAAGTGCGAGCCACGAGACGTCGGGGTATGGTGGGGAGCGAGGTGCCCGAGAGCCGGTTCGACCCCGGCGAGGCGCTCGTGCCGGAGACGCCCGACGGCTACGACGACCCGGCGGAGTTTCACTACCCGTTGCCGGTGCTCTTCCTGGGAAGTCTCCTCGTCACGCCGCTGGCGTTCGTCGGCTTCGGCGCCGTGCTCTGGTGGGCGCAGGGACCGACGGTCCTCGACGCGCTCGTGACGGCGACCGAGACCGAGACGGGACTGGAGATCTCGTTCAGAGTCGTCCCGGCGCTCGGGACGTTCCTCGTCGTGGTCGTCGTGACGACGGTCGTCCACGAACTGGTCCACGGCGTCGTCGCCGGTCGCTACGGCTACACGGTCACATACGGCGCGGCGCCACACATGGGCGCGTTCTACGCGACGCCGTTCCACCAGTTCGTCCGGCGCGAACACCAGATCCCGGTGGTGCTCGCGCCGCTGGCCGTCGTCTCGCTTGTCGGGCTCCCGCTGTTGCTCGTGCCGGTGCCGTGGCTGGCGTTCGCCGTCTTCCTCGCGCTCGTCTTCAACGCGACGGGTTCGGTCGGCGACCTCTACGCCGCCGTCGTCACGCTCCGGCTCCCCGCGGGGACGCTCTTCTACGACAGCGACGTCCGCCACTCCTACGTGTTCCGGCCGTCGGCGTCGGGCTCGTCGGAGTGAACCCGGGGTGGTCGCCACAGGGGAACGAGACGGGAAATCGAGACCGAAGACGGGAAACGCCTTTCCGCTCGCGCGAGAGACGCCCGACGATGAGCGAACCGGACAGCGACGACGCGTCAGTCGGGTCGACGACAGCCGAGTGGTCGACCGCCGAATCGGCAGCCCCGCCACTGGAGACGGCGACCGACAGTCCCGTCTCGACCGTCGACACCGGGCGCGGTCGAGTCGCGTACGCCGAGTACGGCGACGACGAGGACGTTCCGGTCCTGTTTTTCCACGGGACGCCAGGCTCACGCCTGCTCGGGAGCGTCTACGCCGAGACAGCGCGAGCACACGGGGTTCGCGTCCTCGCGGTCGACCGACCGGGATACGGCGAGTCGGACCCGTGGCGTGCCCGGACGCTCGCGGACACCGGCGAGTTCGCCGTGCCGGTCCTCGACGACGCCGGCGTGGACCGTGCGGGCGTCGTCGGCTTCTCCGGCGGCGGTCCACACGCGCTGGCGATGGCGGCTTCCCACCCCGGTCGGGTCCGCCGGGTCGACCTCGTCGGCGGCGCGGTCCCACCGGACTGTGGTCCCGACGGACCACGCACACAGCGACTCCTCGGGACGCTCGCGGCGCGAACCCCCCGGCTGCTCGGTGCCCTGCTGCGATTCCAGACCTGGGTCGCCCGCCGTAACCCCTCGGCCGTCGTCGACCAGTACACCACCGGCGACACCGGGGACGTTCCCGCCGAGGTCACGGCGCTCGTCGGTCGCGATTTCGTCGAGGCGCTCGACGCCTCCCGGAACGGCGTCGTCACCGAGAGTCGACTGCTGGTACGCGAGTGGGACTTCTCGCTGACGCGGATCGACACACCGGTTCACCTCTGGCACGGCGACCGCGACGGGAACGTACCGATCGAGGGTGCGCGGGCGCTCCAGAAACGACTTCCCGGGGCCGACCTGACGGTCTTCGAGACGGACCACCTGCGGACGCTGCTGGCGAGTCGATCCGCAGTTCTCGACGGGCAAGCCGGTTCGGGGACGGCGGGGACGGAGTAGCCAGGATCGAACGTGGTACGCTCACAGTCACCCGCGAACGTTCCTCCGAACCGCTTCGGTACCTCCAGTCCGCCACTCAGGCCGACAGCGTCAGGTCCGTGTCCTCGAAGTCGAGGAACGCCATCTCGTAGCCCTCGTGGCGGGCGAGTTGCGGGACGCTGTCGACGACGATCGCCAGGTCGTCACCGTCCTGTGGGTCGGCCGCGATACCGTAGTGATACCCCAGGTCGGGGTCGAACGTGGGCTGGAGCGAGGTCGCGAACAGTTCGTCGGGCCCGCGCGTCAGGCGTGCGGAGAGTGCCATGAGCGGGAGCGGGTAGCGGTTGTACGGCGTCCGCGGCGAAATCGCGAGATAGCTCTCGGCGTCGCCCTCGGTCTCGACGCCCTCCGGGAGGTCGGTCCGGAGGACGACGAACCGGGCGTCGCCGCTCTCGGCGGTCCCGAGGTGGGTCCCCGGCATGTCGGCGGGTTCGGGCAGTCGTGCGACCGGCATCATCTCCATCTCCATCGGGTCGACGGCACCCAGTTCGCCCTGCTGGTCGCGGAGTCGCTCGAAGGAGACGTCCTCCAGCGTCGAGCGCTGGAAATCGAGGGTGAACGTCGCGCTCCCGACCTCGGTGAACCGGTTCTGGAAAGCCCCAGTCGTGCGCGCCGAGACCGGGCCGACCTCGATATCCACCTCGTAGGTACCGTCGCCGTCGAGGGCGACGTTGTCGCCGGCGTGGACGCTCATATTCTGGGATATCATCGGCCAGAGGTTCCGCCCGCTGAAGAGCGACTCGCCGTCGCGCCGGACCGTCGTCGAGACGGCGTTGTTCGGTACGACAGTCGTCGTCTCGGGGTCCCAGATAGTCGTCATCATGTGCATCGTGTCCGACCCCTGGATCTCGATCTTGTTTCGCTGGTCGATGTCGATCGTCCAGAAGCGATGCGGGAAACTGTAGGTGAGTGCGACCTGGTAGTCGCCCGCCGTCGACGTGCCGACCATCTCCATCCCCTCGACGTGGGTCGGGACGTAGACTGCGTCCGGTCGGTCTTCGACCAGCGGCGGCGAACGGGCCGACCGCGTCTCGAACATCGAGCGACACCCTGCCAGCCCCGCGGTCGTCGCGGTTGCTCCGGCGGCGAGGAACGTCCGTCGGTTCATACCCCCCCTAGTTACCCCGGGAAAAAGCGGCTTCTGGTAGACCTCTCGAATCGCGGTCGAAGCCCCGTAGCCGTTCCGCCCCCGCGATCGCTCCGTCGCCGACCTGTCAGGGCCGTGGTCTGGGGAGCGCCCGCATCTCGCGGGGCGGGAGGAGGTAGTTCCCGCGGCGTTCGACGGACATGTACTGGAGGATGCCGTTGTTGGTGCGCTGGCCGACCGCGCCCTCGCTCGCGGCGTCGGTGCCGTTCATCGCCTCCCTGGTCGCGACGAACTCCCCGATGCCCGATTGCAGGGCGAGGAAGTGGACGCTCGCCTGGCCGCCGTCGGTCGAGTCGAAGTCCCGCCGGAGGATCCGGGGCTGACCGTCCCGCCGGACGCTGGCGACTTTCTGTGCGTGCCCGACGATACCCTTCTCGCGGGCGTCGGACCGGACGTCGTCGGCACAGTCCGTGATCCCGGTCGTCGAGCCGAGGTTCTCGCCGGTCCCCTCGATCCGGTCGTTCTCGGCGTGGGCCGGGCAGAACATCGCCGCCTCCCTGTGGAACCGGCTGTCCTGTTCGTACCACTGCCCGAGGCTCAGGTCGATGGCCGAGAGGTGCTGGGTGGTCCCGCCGGCGAAGGGGCCGTCGCCGATGGTGACGCGGTCCTCGCTGGCCTGACTCCCCTCGAACCCCGACTCGAAGCCCATGTACAGCGGCGAGTCCTCGGGCACCGGTTCGGAGTCGGGGACCCCGTCGACGTCCTGGTTCTCCGCGGGGAGGCCGTCGCCGATAAACCCCGTCCGGCGGGTTCGACCGTCCCCGGCGAGGTCGGCGTCCGCGAGGATACCCGAGACGTCGGCGTCCAGCTCGACGCCGTTGACGGACTCGCGCTCGCCGAGCAGGCCCTCCTCGGCGGCGAGGGCGACCGACCCGTAGTCGCTGGCGAGGTGGACCGCGACGTCGGGGGTGTCGGGCGTCGGGTTCTCGAACGGGGCCAGGGGTTCGGGGTCGGGCAGGTCCACGGTCTCGGGAAGGCCCGCGTCGAATCGCTCGAAATACGCGGGCGTGTACCCGACCGTGAAGAGGAGTCCGACCGCGACGCCGTCCCCGGTCTCGTGGTTTCGGGGATAGGCGCGTTCGAGCGAGCGCAGGGCGGTCTCGACGGTCTCACGCTCGTCGGCAGTGGGGGTCCCGTCGCCCTGGTAGTCGAGCAGGCGGACCACGTGGTGGCGCGGCGGGACAGGGTTGCCGTGTGCGTCGGTGGGAAGCGCGTCGTTCCAGGCGTGTTGTCGAGCCGGGAACCCCGACAGGTCGTCGGGGCCCTGCGGAAGGTCCGGCGACTCCCGGTTCTGACAGGCCGACAGCGCCGCCGCGCCGCCGATGGCGACCGCTGCCTTCACGAAATCCCGACGCGAGAGCGACCGACTTTCTGGCATCACCGCCGCTTGGGGCTGGTCGAAAAAGGGGGTTCTGGTCCGTCCGTCGAACGCAACGGTCGCTTCGCTCGCGTGACGTGCGTCGACAGGAGGGACGAACTCGTTCAGGCGTCGGTCTCGTACTCGCCACGCAGGCGCGGCACGACGATCCCGGTCACGATGCTGTAGGACGCGTAGAGCAAGAGCGTGCCGACGGCGATCTCCCAGAGCCCGAACATCGATTGCCCGGCCGCGAGGTCTTCGAAACTCGCCAGTTCGGCGAGCGTCCCGACGACAGTCAACACGACCGCGAGCCCGGCGTAGAAGACCACGGCGAGCAGTTCCGCGAGCGATTCGGTGATGATCCCCTGCATTGCCGGCCGATAGACCCCTGACTCGCTTATGCTTTCCGAGTTACTGTGTCACAAACGCCCACGCGAGATTTAAGTCGACCGACCGTGGACTGCGTTTCGTGTCCACGTCAACGTCCACGTCCACACAGCTCGACTACGCGTTCTACGCGAAGGCCGGCTTCCTGCTCGGCGTCGCACTGTTCGTCGTCGGTGCCGGCGGCGAACTCGTCGGGACAGCCTTCTTCGGGTCACTGCCCTCGTGGGAGACGACGCTCCTGTTCGACCTGGAAGTGCTCGGGATCCTCCTCGGGCTCTTCGCACCGCTCACGTTCGGGATCGTGCTACCGCTGACCGAGTGAACAGTCGGAGGCCGCCACACCGACGCTCGGCTCCAGCGGCGGCACTCGCTTGCTCACACCAGCGCGCTGACCGCCTCGCGGACGGCTGCGGCTGCCGTCTCGACGTCGGCGCGGCGGACGTACTCGCGGTCGCTGTGTGCGACGGCCCCCTGTTCGTCGGCCAGCACGCCCGGGCCGAACACGACCGTCGGTGCGTGCGCGGCGAAAAACGAGGCTTCCGTCGCGGCGCCGAAGGGTCGCACTGTCCCCCCTGATGCGTCGGCGAGCGCCCTGACCAGTTCCTCGTCGGGGTCGGTCGCGAACGCCTCCAGGTACGGCACGTCCCGCTGTTCGAGGTCGACGCGCAGTCCCATCGACGACGGCACCCACTCCGAGAGGTGGTCTTCGAGGTCGGCGCGGAACTCGGGGGCGCTCTCCGGTGGGACCGACCGCCGGTCGAAGGTCACCGTCGCCTCGGCGGGCACCTGGTTGGCCACTTCGCCGCCCTCGACGAGCGTGGGCGTCAGTGTCGGCCGACCCAGGGACTCGTGTTCGCCCGGCCCTCGCCGTTCGTCGTAGGTCTCCAGCGCCTGTAACAGCGGCGCGAGCGCCCGGACCGCGTTGTCGCCCTCCCCGGGCGTCGCGGCGTGGGCGCTCGTCCCCTGCACGGTAACGGAGCCCTCGAACTGGCCGCGTGCGGCGGTACAGACGTCTATCCCTGTCGGCTCACCGACGACGAACCCGTCCGCATCGAGCGTCCCCGCGAGGTGGGCCGCGCCGGTCTGGTTGACCTCCTCGTCGGGCGTCACCGCGAGCGTCAGTCGCCCCTCGCTCACGTCGGCCCCGAGGAACGCGTCGACCAGCGCGGCGAGCGGCCCCTTCGCGTCGCAGGCTCCCCGCCCCTCGACGACGGCGCCGTCCTCGCGCTCGGCGAACGGGACGTGGGGTGGTACGGTGTCGACGTGCGTGTTCAGGACGAGATGGGACTCGTCGGCCGGCGGGGTCGGATCCTCCCGCAACACGTCGGGCTCGCCGTGCCCGTCGGCAGTGCGGGTCGCGAGCGTGTTGCCCGCCTCGTCGACCGCGGGGTCGGCGCCGGCCCGTTCGAGCGTCTCGACGAGCAGTGTACGCATCTCGGCGACCGACTCGTGGGAGGGGGTCCGGACCGCCCGCTCGTGGAAGTCGAGGAGGGCGAAGGCCGGGTCGGACGTCATTCCGGCTGGCCCTCGGTCCCGACAGACTCGCCCCTGACGTCGCCGAGTCGGTCGTCGTCGGCGTCTTGCGTTTCGTCTCCGGTAGCGCGCCCCGCCTCCCGTTCGACCCGCGTGACGTCCTCCATCGTCTCGCGGCGCCTGACCACGCGAGCCTCCCCGTCGCTGACGGCCACCTCGGCCGGCCGGGGCTGTGAGTGGAAGTGACTCGCGAGTTCGTAGCCGTAGGCACCCGCGTTGCCGATGGCCAGCAGGTCACCGCGCTCGGGTCGCGGCAGGGGACGGTCCGTACAGAAGACGTCCGCGCTCGTACAGCAGGGGCCGCCGACCGAGACTGGTTCCGTAGAGCGGTCGGGCGCCGAGACGTTCGCGATGGGGTGGTAGGCGTCGAACATCGCCGGCCGGACGAGCGTCGCGAGCGAGGCGTCGACGCCGACGACGGTCGTCTCGGGCGTCTCCTTGACCGTGTTCACGTTCGTCACGATCACCTCGGCGTCGGCGACGACGTAGCGGCCGGGTTCGAGTTTCACCGTCGTGTCCAGGTCACCCACCGCTTCGCTGACTTTCTCGGCGACGACGCCCATATCGAGGGGGGCCTCGTCCTCGTGGTAGGGGACGCCGAAACCGCCGCCGAAGTCGACGAACTCCAGGGCGGAGTCACCCACGTCGCGGGCGAGGTCGGCCACTTTTCCGATGGCGCGACAGTGGTCGTCGAGGTCGTCGTGGAGGACGCCGCTACCCACGTGGGCGTGCAACCCCACCAGGTCGAAGCGGTCACGCAACTCCGCGGCGAGTTCGGGCACCTCGTCGTAGGGGATGCCGAACTTAGCGTCCTTGCCGGTGGCGACTTTCTCGTGGTGGCCGGTGCCGATCCCGGGATTGACGCGGATGGCGACGCGGCCGTCGTAGCCCCGTGCTTCGAGGCGGTCGAACGTGTCCCGGGCGCCGCCGGTGACGGTGAGTCCCGGGTAGCCGGCGCCCAGTTCGGCCGCGTAGTCCAGATCCGCGGCCGGAGGGTTGACGGCGGTGTACTGGAGCGTGTTCGGGTCGGCGCCGGCGGTGACCGCCCGCTGGAGTTCCCCGCGTGCCGCACACTCGATGTCGGCACCGGCGTCGAGGAGGGTCTCCAGGACCGCGCGGCCGGTGTGGGCCTTGGCGGCGTACATGACGTGGGCGTCGTCGAACGCGCCGGCGAACCGCTCGTAGTTCGCGCGGACGCGGTCGGTGTCGAGGACGTAGAGCGGCGTGCCGTGCTCGTCGGCGAGCGCCGACAGCGATTCGAAGTCCCAATCCGAGACCCGTCGGACCGGGGGCGAGGCGTGACTCATTGTCGCTAGCAGGGCGCGGGCGGCTAACAAGGCTTCCGGACCGCCGCGTGTGCCCGGTCTGAGTGTCGCTTCATCTTTCACGCGCCAAATTGCTTCATATTTCACGCGCCAAACTATTAGTACGTGACAGACGTCGTCCGAGTGGATCGAAATGATACCCCTGCAAGGATTCGCGGTCGACGTAGAACAGTTCGTCCCGCCGGTGATCAGCGCAGTCACGACGGTCGTGTTGTTCGTCGTCGCGTTCGTGGTCATCTACCTGCTCGGGCGATACTTCGCCACCCGGGCGGTCGAGAGCTCGCTCGAACGACGCGGCTTCGACGAGACGCTCGTGGGCCTCGCTCTGAGTGTGACCGTCGCGGTGACTGCCGTCGTGGCGCTGGCGCTCGCGGCGACGGTGGCGGGCTTCGGGGTGGTGCTCGCGGCCTTCGCGACACTGGGCGGTGCGCTCGCACTCGCCGTGGGTTTCGCCGCACAGGACATCATCGCCAACTTCGTCGCCGGCGTGTTCATCATCCAGGACGAACCGTTCTCGGTCGGCGACTGGATCGAGTGGAACGGCAACGAGGGGGTGGTCCGGGAGATCCAGTTGCGAGTGACGAAACTCGACACCTTCGACAACGAACTGGTGACGGTCCCCAACAGCGCCCTCGCCAACGCCGCGGTGGTCAACAACGTCGCGAACGACCAGCGCAGGGTGTCCGTCGACTTCGGCATCGGCTACGAGGACGACATCGAGGGGGCACGCGACGCGATCCTCGACGAGGGATCAGATATCGACGGCGTCCTCGCCGAGCCCGAACCGACCGCGCCGGTCACGTCGCTGGGCGATTCGGCGGTCGTCCTCCAGGGCCGGATCTGGATCGACCCCGCCGAGAACGGGTACGGCGCGGTTCGCGCACAGTTCGTCGAGGCGGTCAAGGAGCGCTTCGACGCCGAGGGGATCGACATGCCCTACCCCAACACGGAGCTGTCCGGCGGTGTCGAGGTCACGAACGTCGGCGAGGGCGGGGCGGCCGCCGGCGACTGACACGGCACCCGCTGGGCCACCGTAACCGAATGCTACCCGTCGAAACCGACGAGAGATCCCTCGAAACCGGGGGCCTAACTATGCGGTCGTGACCCGTCGACCGGGTATGGACACCGACTGGCGAGCGGTCGTGATCGGGTTCGTCGTCGTCCTCGTCGTCGGGTCGTTCGGCGGGATCGCTCTCCCGGTCGTCGGGACGATCGGTGGCGGCGTCGTCGGTGGCTTCGTCGCCGGCTACCTCGCGGGCGGCGGTCTCTGGAACGGCCTGTGGAACGGACTGGTCGCCGGGGCGCTCGGGGGGATCGTCGGCGCGGTCGTCCTCGCACTCGCCGGCGCGCTCGTCGGGACCCTCGCCGGGCCGCTGGCGAGTCTGTTCGCGGGCCTGGGCGTGTTCGTCGTCGGCGTCGTCGTCGCGTTCCTGTTCGCCCTCCCGAGCGGGATCGCGGGCGCCATCGGCGGCTGGGTGGAGAGCCTGTGACGGCCCCCGGTCGTCGGGTCACAACCCGCTTCGTGCTCACTCCATCGGTGGCGACTCCCGGAGTTCCCGGCGCTGGTCCCGGCCCGGAGAGGCGACCGTCTCCCCGGGTATCACGCACTGCTCGTCCGGCGCGCGGGTGAGCAGGCGCTGGAGGAGCGTCTCCTCGTCCGGGTCGGCCCTGTCGATGACGTCGTACTCGACGCGGACACCGCGACCGTCCCCGACCGCAGTGACGCGGAAGTAGTTGAGCCGGTACGACGAGTAGTACACCGGCGGGACGATCCCCAGGACCCCCTCGACCCGCCGCAGGCGTTTCAGCCACGTCCCCGTGTTGAGAACGAGCCGGTCGTCGACCTCGGTCAGCGAGGGGCGGTGGGTGTGCCCGTAGACGTAGACGGCGACCGCCGGGTTCGACGCGAACACCTCCCTGGCCCTGTCGAGGTACTTCTCGACGGGGTCCTCGTCCTCGCCGGCCGCCCGGACGAGTCCGAACCGTCTCAGCGTCTTCCGGACGTCTCTCGCGAACACGTAGAGGGGGACCGCGACCACGAGCAACAGGACGATGAGCACGAGATTGGCCGCGAGGACCAGGTCGACCAGTCGCCCGACCGGCCCGAAGAAACCGAGCACACCCTGGACCAGGTTCATCGGGAGCGACCAGACCCCCAGCGCATCGAGGACGACGATCCCGACGTACCACAGCGCCGCGTTGAACAGGAGGAGGAAGGGGACGACGACGAACCGGAGCCAGGCGCTCATCTCCCGGTAGAAGTAGTTCGAGATCAGCCAGTCGGGGATCTGCGTCATCGGCGTCACCGCCTGGATGTCCTTGAGCCAGTTGTACTTCCCGCGGCCGGAGAGCCGGCCCGCCCGGCTCGTTATCTGGCGGTTGACGAAGTACCCCGGCGGGTTCGCGTACGGGTTCCCGAAGTCGGGGATCCGGTTGTTCGGGTCCTCCTGCATCCCGTGTTCGACGTGGAGGACGTGCTCGCCGACCGGTCGCTCGACCGAGATCTCCTGTTTCAGCGTGACGTTGTACTCGGCCAGGCGGTCGACGTACTCGTCGTGGGCCGCGAGCTCGTAGTCGTGGTTCCCCGGGATGAGCGTGATCGGGGTCCGCTCGCCGGTCGCCCGCAACTGCTCGAACAGCTCCGGGTACCGGTCGAGGAGGGCGTCGAACTTCTCGGGGCCCTCGACCTGGGTGAACTCCCAGAGGCCGAACGCGTCGCCGTTGATTATCAGCTCGGCGTCCTCGTCGGTCGTCTCCAGGTCGCGGAGCAAGCCCAGCAGTTCGTCGAGGAAGTCTACCTGTTCGAGCTGTTCGTCGCCGCCGATGTGGAGGTCGCTGATCAGGTAGTAGGCGTCGGCCATCTACGGCCCTCCTCCTTCGGGTGTGTCCTCCTGCGGTGTCGTCTCCGTCGACGGCGGACGCTTTCGCACGCTCGGTTGGGCGCCCGAACTCGACGACGGGCCACTCGGACCGGACGACGGGCGTTCGGCCGGCTGCTCCGGCGGTTTCTCGACCGAATCTTCGCCCAGGGCGTCTTCGACCGCCGCGGGGTGGGCGAGCCACGGGACGACTATCCGGGCGAACTCGAAGACGACGACGAGGATCAGCGGACCGAGGAAGATCCCGTACCAGCCGAAAAGCAGTGGTCCCAACGTGTAGGCGAGCATCACGGCGCCGATGTGGAGCGTCCGTCCGCTGACGTACGGCCGGAGCAACTGGTCGGGGATGTAATCGACGACGACGAACGAGACGGCCACGAAGAGAACGGGAAACCAGAGCGTCTCAGGCGACACCAGGCCCGCCCTGGCGAAGAGATAGACCGCGACGGGAACCGTCACGAGTTTGATGCCGATGACGGGGACGAGACTCGCCGCACCGACCAGCAGGCCGACGAGCGCGGGTTCGGGAATGTTGACAGTCGTGGGCGCGACGGTGTTGAGGAGGAGATACGTGACGACCGCGAGAAAGCCCGTGAGGAGAGCGTTGAGGATGTTGCCGAAGAAGACGTTCTTCAGGTCGCGGTCGACGGCGACGAGATAACGGTCGACCACCCCGTCGGGGGTGACGAAGGTTCCCCGCGCCCAGTCGGCGAGCCGGTGGTCGTCCCTGAGCAGGTAGAAGACGACGATGAGCACGATGAAGGCGTGGATGCCGACGGCGAACAGTTCGCCGACGACGGTCGCCAGGAGCGAAAACGACTGGGACGCTACCGACGTGAGCTCCAGTTCGGTGAGTCGCGTCGGGTCCTCGACGAACCCCCGTGCGGCCTCGGTGACGTCGACGGCAGTCATCGACAGGTCGGCGTACGGTTGCAGGAACGCGGCGACCTGGTCGCCCAGGTCACTCGCGATCACGTCCGCGAGCGAGCGGACCGCGACGTAGAGCGTCCACCCGACGAGCACCAGCACCGGGAACGCGACCGTCACGAGCGAGACGGCGACCGCGGCCGTGCGTGACTCGATCCGGCCGTGGATGCGCTCGAACACCGGACGGGTGACGTAGTACGCGAACAGTCCGACGACGACCGTCCCGACGTACCGCCACGCCACGTACGTCACCGCAGCGAACAGCGCGAGTGCGGCCAGCCAGAGGCCGATGCGACCACGGCTGATCGACAGCCCGAGCGGTTCGATCGCTCCCTGTTCGCCGAAATCTGTCGTCGTTCCGCCGTCTTCGATCCCCTCGCCCGAATCGCGGTCGTCGGACGACACCGCCTCGTCCGGGTCACTGGGGCGCGCCTCGTCGGATGACGCCTCTCCGGGTGTCGAGTCGTCGCGTGGGGAGTCACTCGCTGGGTCGTCGGACATGGGTTTCGGGGGCGTTTCGTCGGGGGTCTGCGCTCGTCTCGCGTTCCTGTGGCGGCCCGCTGGCGGTCACGCGGTCCGTTCACCCGCTCCGGGGTTCGCCGAACTTCTTCGCGACGCGCGACTGGGAGTTCTGACGACCGAGATACGCGGCGACGACCATCGCGAGGCCGGTCGACAGGAGACTCAGGCCCACGAGCAGGCCGACGGCCCACGCCGCGGTGCTTGGGAATCCGGCCCAGAGCAGTCCCGCCAGGGCGAGCGAGACGACGCCGCTCACGACGAACCAGCCCCACTGGGGCTCAGAGCGTGTACTCAGGCCCAGCACGATCTCGGCGAGCCCTTCGATGGCGAGGTAGAAGACGATCAGGAGTGTCAGCGTCGTCAGCCCGAGGACGGGATTGGCGAGCAGCGAGATCCCCGCGAACGTGTAGATGAGCGCCAGGATCACCTGCCAGAGCGAGCCGGTCCAGCCCGGCACGGTAAAGGCGTGTGCGACGTGACCGAGTCCGCCGACGACCAGGAGCGCCCCGACGACGATCGAGATCGTGACGCCCGTGACGAAGGGAGCGAGTATCGCGACGACCCCCAGAATCGAGATGAGGACGCCTACTCCCGTGAGCGCCTGCCAGCTCGGCTGTCGGTCGCCCGATGCCGTCGACGCGAACGGTGTACCAGTGCTCATCGTGGTTCGCCCGACGTCTTCGGCCGGCGGCCGGATAATCGTATTCGTGATACTGCACCGTCGTATTCCGCAATTTGTGTCGCCGTGGTCCTGATTGGATGTCCCGTTGGGATCGGTTGGTCAGCCGTACCGGCGTGAGTCATCGCGTCCCCACGGATAGTTCGTCGTTATTCGCCCCACACCGGTCTATTACTATACTGCAATCCCCGCCAGTCGTGTCCATGAGTTCGCTCGTAGTACTCGCGTTCGACGACATGGACGGCGCCACGGAGATGCGCGACAGGATGTACGACTTCCAGAAGCGCGAACTGATCACCCTGGAGGACGCGGCGGTCGTCGTCCGCAACGAGAAGGGGCGCGCGAAAGTCAAACAGGCACACAGTCTCGTCGGTGCGGGCGCGCTCGGTGGCGCGTTCTGGGGGATGCTCATCGGCCTCCTCTTTTTCGCGCCGTGGCTCGGCCTGCTCGCGGGCGCCGCCGGCGGCGCTATCTCCGGGAAACTCGGCGACATCGGCATCGACGACTCGTTCATCGAGGAAGTGAGCGACGCGATAGAGCCCGGCGAGTCGGCCCTGTTTCTCCTGGCGCGGGACGCCCAGTTAGAACGCATCGTAGAGGAGACGACTGACGTCGCCTTCGAGGTTATCGAAACCAACCTCTCGCCCGAGGACGAGACCCGACTCCGGGAGACCTTCGCCGCCGAGGAAGTCGCGGGGTGACGCGCTTCGAACCGTTCGGCACCGTACCGCTGTCCAACCACCGCTGCTTCGAACGAGAGAGACATGCGACTCGTCCAGGTCCTGGTCCCGGAGGGGAATCGGTCGTCCGTCCTCGACGCGCTCGACGAGGAGGGCATCGACTACGCCGTCTTCGACGAGGTCGGCCGCGGCGACTTCGAGGCGATGGTCCAGTTCCCCGTCCCGCCCAGCGGCGTCGAACCGGTGCTGGAGGACCTGGTCGCGGCCGGCATCCGCGAGGACTCCTACACCATCGTCCTCCCGACGGAGACGGTCGTCTCACAGCGTCTCTCGGCGCTCGTCGAGCGGTTCCCCGGCCTGCGGATCTCCCGGGAGGAACTGTACGCCCGCGCACAGGACCTCGCGCCCGCGAACTCTACCTTCTTCGCCTTCCTGATTTTGAGTGCCGTCATCGCGACGACCGGCCTGTTGCTCGACTCGGCGGCGACGATCATCGGCGCCATGGTCGTCGCGCCGCTGATGGGTCCGGCTATCTCCGCCTCGGTCGGGACGATCCTCGACGAGCCGAAGATGGGCAGGCGAGGCGTCGTGTTGCAGGTCACGGGACTGCTCGCGGCGATCGCCACGGCGGCGGTCATGGGCTGGCTGCTCCAGCAGACGATCCTCATCCCCCCCGATCTGGACCCCCGGACGATCCCGCAGGTCGCAGAGCGGACGAGCCCGAACTTCCTGTCGCTCTTCCTCGCGCTCGGGTCGGGGATCGCCGGCTCGCTCAGCATCATGCGCGGCTCGGGGTCGACGCTCGTCGGCGTGGCTATCGCCGTGGCGCTCGTCCCGCCCGCCGCGACCTCCGGCCTGGGGATCGCCTTCGGCATACCGGGAATGGCGATCGCCGCCGCGGTGCTCGTCGTCGTGAACCTGCTCGCCATCAACGTCTCCGCACTCGTCCTCTTCTACCTCGCGGGATTCAAACCGCTCGATGCCGGACAGTTCGAGGGCGTCCGCGCGTCGGTGTTCTCACGGATCGTCGTCATCGTGGTCGCTATCGCGGTGCTCTCGGTCGGCCTCGGACTCGTCACGTGGACGACGTTCCAGACCCAGTCGTTCGAACAGCGCGTCCAGAACGACCTCCAGCAGCGCTTCGGCGAGGCCGACATCGAGGGAGTCGAACTCGTCTCGGTGACGGTCGACTACGAACCCGCCGACCTGCTGTTCGGGAACGAGCCCCGGGTCGACGTCTTCGTGGGTATCCCGCGCGACCTGGAGGCTCCGCCCGACCTCGCCCAGCGGTGGGACGACCAGCTGACCGAGGAGTTCGACCGCGACCTCGTCGTCCGTGTCGGCTTCATCGAGGCACAGGTCTCGGACGGTGACCTGCCGTCCGAACCGGTCGAGTCGGCGTCCCAGCTCCGGCGGACTCGGTCGAACACCCCGATCTAGCCGGATATCGCAGTCGCCGGACCGGGCGACCCGACACGGGCTGTGTAGCCCCTCTGAGAGTCTCCGAACGCGGAAAGAGAGCGTGAGAAGCGAGGCGAGCGCGGTGGCCGGAGTCAGTCGTCGGCCTGGCCCTGCGTGGGTTCGGCCACGGCACCGGACTCGCTCGCGGCTGGCGGGAGTTCGTTGCGCACGTCGTCGCGCTCGCGGTCGGCGATGACCTCGGCGTAGGCGTCGGGCATCACCTTCGTGAAGTCTTCCAGTACCGCGTCCCAGTCGTCGAGCAACTCCGTGGCGCGCTCGGAGTCGGTGTACTCGGCGTGGTTCTCGACGAGGCGGGTGACCATCTCGCGGTCTTTCTCGTCGAGGGTGAACGAAAGCGAGACCATCCCGGTGTTGGCCTTGCGGGCGAACTCGCCGTCGGGGTCGTAGACGTAGGCGACGCCGCCGGACATCCCCGCGGCGAAGTTCTTGCCCGTCTCGCCCAGCACGACGATGGCGCCGCCGGTCATGTACTCACAGCCGTGGTCGCCGACGCCCTCGACGACGCCTTTCACGCCGGAGTTGCGGACGGCGAAGCGCTCGCCGGCGAGGCCGTTGACGTAGGCCTCACCCTGGGTCGCGCCGTACAGCGCGACGTTGCCGATGACGATGTTCTCGTCGGCCGCGAAGCCAGCGTTGCTCGGGGTGCGGACGACCAGCTTCCCGCCCGAGAGCCCCTTGCCGACGTAGTCGTTGGCCGTCCCCACGAGATCCATCGTGACGCCATGCTGGAGGAACGCGCCGAAGGACTGCCCTGCGGTGCCGTCCAGCCGCACGCTGATGGTGTCGTCGGGGAGCCCCTCGCCGCCGTATTCCTTCGAGATGGCGTTCGAGAGCGTCGCGCCGACCGTGCGGTCGACGTTGTCGATCTCGGTGTCGATGGCGACCGGTTCGCCCGATTCGAGGGCGGGTTCGGCGGCCTCGATGAGCTCCCAGTCCATCGACTCGTCGACCTCGTGGGTCTGCTCGCGGGTCCTGTAGCGGTCGTCGTCACCCGCGGGCTCGGCGATGATACCCGAGAGGTCGAGTTTCTTCGCCTTGGGCTGTGTGACGTCGGTCCGCTGGGCGAGCACGCCGGGTCGGCCGACCATCTCCTCGACGCTCGTAAAGCCGAGTTCGGCCATGATCTCCCGGAGTTCCTGGGCGACGAACGTCATGTAGTTGATGACGTGCTGGGGCTCGCCCGGGAAGCGGTCGCGGAGCTTCTCGTTCTGGGTCGCGACGCCGACGGGACAGGTGTTCTCGTGGCACTGCCGGGCCATCACGCAACCGGAGGTGACCATCGACGCGGTGCCGAAGGCGTACCCCTCCGCGCCCAGGAGCGTGGCGACGGCGACGTCCCTGCCGGTCTTCATCCCGCCGTCAGTCGTGACCGTGATACGCGAGCGCAGGCCCGTCGCGCGGAGCATCTGGTTGGCCTCGGCGAGGCCGAGTTCCCACGGGAGCCCCGCGGACTTGATGCTCGTCTTGGGCGAGGCGCCGGTCCCGCCGTCGTGGCCGGAGATGTGGACCTTGTCGGCGTTGGCCTTCGCGACGCCCGCCGCCACGGTGCCGATGCCGTCCTCTGCGACGAGTTTGACGTTGACGTCCGCCTCCGGGTTCGAGGCCTTCAGGTCGTGGATGAGCTGTTTGAGGTCCTCGATGGAGTAGATGTCGTGCAGCGGCGGCGGCGAGATGAGCCCGACGCCCGGCGTCGCGTAGCGCACGTGGGCGATCATCTCGTTGACCTTCTTGCCGGGGAGGTGGCCGCCCTCGCCGGGCTTGGAGCCCTGGGCCATCTTGATCTGGAGTTCGTCGGCCGAGGAGAGGTAGTCGGAGGTGACGCCGAACCGCCCGGAGGCGACCTGCTTGGTCTTGCAGTTTTTCTCGGTGCCGAATCGCTCGGGCGGTTCCCCACCTTCGCCGGTGTTGGCGTGAGCGCCCAACCGGTTCATCGCGATGGCGTTGTTCTCGTGCATCTCGGGCGAGAGCGAGCCCAGCGACATCGCCGCCGTCTCGAAGCGAGTGACGATGTCCTCGACGGGTTCGACCTCCTCGATGGGCACAGGTTCGCGGTCGGAGTCGAACTCCAGCAGACCGCGCAGGGTCTGGAGTTGCTCGTTCTGGTCGTTTATCATCGCCGCGAACTCCTGGTATTTCTCGTAGTCACCCATCCGGACGGCCTGCTGGATGGTGCCCACGGTCTGGGGGTTCCACTGGTGGTGGATCCCGCCGGAACGGTTCTCGAACTCGCCCTGTCGTTCCAGGTCCGGGTCCTCGCCCCAGGCGACCTCGTGGCGGTCGAGAAGGTCGGATTCGATCTCCTCGATACCGATACCTTCCGTCCTGTTGGCCGTGCCCTCGAAGTACTCCTCGACGAAGTCCGAGGCGAGGCCGACGGCCTCGAAGATCTGGGCCCCCTGGTAGGACTCCACGGTGGAGATGCCCATCTTGGCCATCGTCTTCAGGAGGCCGTCCTCCAGGGCGTTGATGTAGGCGTCGATCGCGGTGGAGAGTTCCGCGCCGTCCGGCCCAGCCACCAGGTCCTCGATGGTCTGGTAGGCGAGGTAGGGATTGACCGCGCCGGCGCCGTAGCCGACGAGCGTCGCGAGCTGGTGTACGGTACGGGGGTCGCCCGATTCGACGACGAGTCCGACGTGGTTGCGCAGGCCGTTGCGCACGAGGTGGTGGTGGATGCCGCCCACCGCGAGCAGACTCGGGATGGGGACGCGGTCGGACCCGGCGTCACGGTCCGAGAGGACGACGATGTCGTGTTCGGTCGCGGCCGCCGACGCCGCGGCGCGAGCGTCCTCGACGGCCTCGCGCAGGTCCGTCTCGTCGGGGTCGTAGGTGATGTCGACGACGACCGACGAGAGTTCGCCCGCGCCGCCGTCCAGGTCGTAGATTGCGGCGGTCTCCTGGTCGGTGAGGACGGGCGAGTCGACGACGAGCTGTCGGGCGTGGTCGGGCGACTCGTCGAGCAGGTTGCGCTGGTAGCCGAGTCGCGACTCCAGCGACGTGACGAGTTCCTCGCGGATGTAGTCCAGCGGCGGGTTCGTCACCTGGGCGAACAGCTGCTTGAAGTAGGTAAAGAGCGGGCGGTTGAACTGCGAGAGGACGCTCAGGGGCGTGTCGTCGCCCATCGAGCCGACGGGGTCCTTGCCCTTCTCGGCCATCGGCTCGATGAGGTGGTCGACCTCGTCGTAGGTGTAGCCGTACGCGGCCTGGTAGGCCCGGAGCGACTCGAACTCGTGGCCGGGCAGGTTGGTCGGCTCGTCGAGCAGGTCGTCCAGTTGCACCTGCTGGTCGTCGACCCACTCGCCGTAGCGCTGCTCGGTGAGGTCGTCGAAGACCTCGTCGTCGGGGATGACGCGCCCTTCCTTCGGGTCGGCGAGGAAGAGCTGGCCGGGCTGGAGACGCCCCCGCTCTTCGATCTCGGCGGGGTCGGTGTCGAGTGCGCCCACTTCCGAGGCCATCACGAGCGTGTTGTCCTGCAGGACGTCGTACCGGCAGGGACGCAGGCCGTTGCGGTCGAGGACGGCACCGACGCGGTCACCGTCGGTCGCGGCGACCAGCGCGGGGCCGTCCCAGGGTTCGACGACGGAGGCGTGGTAGTCGTACCAGTCCCGGCGGTCCGGGCTGACGGCGTTCTCCTCGCCGCGCCAGGCCTCGGGGATGAGCATCCGGAGCGCGTGGGGGAGGTCACGGCCCTCCATCATCAGGAGTTCCAGCGCGTTGTCGACGCTCGCGGTGTCGGACTGGTCGGGGTCGTCGATGATCGGCGTGACCTTCTCGGTGTCGAAGGCGTCCGTCTCGAGGTCCGTCTCGCGGGCGCGCATCCAGTTGATGTTGCCCTGGATGGTGTTGAACTCGCCGTTGTGGATGATCCCCCGGTAGGGGTGGGCGAGGTGCCACGCGCCCAGCGTGTTCGTCGAGAAGCGGGCGTGGACCATCGCGAACGTCGTCTCGACGCGCTCGTCGCGCAGGTCCGGGAAGTAGTCGGCGACCTGTTCGCCCTTGAGCAGGCCCTTGTAGACCACGGTGTCGGGGTCGAGCGAGACCACGTAGAACCGCTCGTGACCCGGCGGTCGGTTCTCTTCGACACGGGCTTCGAGGACGCTCCGGGCGACGTAGAGCTGTCGGGCGAACTCCTCGTCAGCGTGGCCGTCGGCCGACTCGACGAACACCTGGACGATCTCGGGTTCCGACTCCAGTGCCGTGGCCCCCAGGTCGGCGTTGTCTGTCGGGACCGTCCGCCACGCGAGGACGTCCAGCCCCTCCTCGGCGAACGTGTCCTCGACGACGTCTTTCAGTTCGTCGCGTGCGTCGTCGTCCGGCAGAAAGAGGACGCCGACGGCGTACTCGCCGGGCGTCAGGTCGGCGTCGACCTCGTCGGCGAAAAAGTCGTGGGGCGTCTGCACCATGACGCCCGCGCCGTCGCCGGTCGCCTCCTCGGCACCTGTGGTCCCCCGATGTTCGAGGTTTTCGAGCAGTTCCAGTCCGTCAGACAGCACCCAGTGGCCGCCCTCGTCGTCGAGGTCCATCACGACCCCGACGCCGCAGTTCGACCGCGCGTCGGAGGGGTCCGCGAGCCCCCCGGCGGCGGGTTCGGATACGTGTCGCTCGGTCATCCCGCGAGCGTAACTGTTCGTCCGATAAGAGCGTATCCCTCAAGGGCTAAGGGTATATTAAACCCAAATAAGGCAATATAAGGTATACGAGTCTGATCGTATCGGCATCGGGCCGACAGGGGCCTGCGACCATCCGCATCTGCCCAGTTATTCCCAGTCTGAGTGCCCGGACGTCCTGTTGGTGTCGTATCTATACTCAGGGATGGAACCTGGCGCGAAATAAATCGAACGGTTGGTGCAGGGCTTACTGCCGGCGAACGGTTTCGGGTAGGACCAGGTGCTGGCCGGGTTCAGAGCCAGGTGCTGGCCGGGTTCAGGGCCAGGTACCGGCCTGTTTGGCGGCGTCGACGACGCGCTGGATGGCGACGACGTAGGCGGCGTTGCGGAAGTTCCGCAGGTCGTGTTCCTCGTAGGCGTCGACGAGGTTGCCGAACTGTTCGACGATGATGTCTTCGAGGCGCTCGTTGACGGTCTCCTCGTCCCAGTAGAAGCGCTGGCGGTTCTGCACCCACTCGAAGTAGGAGACGGTGACGCCGCCGGCGTTGGCGAGGATGTCCGGGACGACGAGGACGTCTTTCTCGGCGAGGACGTCGTCGCCGTCGGGCGTGATCGGTCCGTTGGCCGCCTCCGAGACGACGTCGGCCGAGACGTCCTCGGCGAGCTCGGCGTCGATGGCGTTTTCGAGCGCCGCGGGGATCAGCAGGTCGACGTCGAGCGTCAACAGCTCGTCGTTGGTGACCTCCTCGTCGGCCTCGTGGTAGCCGACGACGCTTCCGGTCTCGCGCTTGTGGTCTTTGGCGGCGACGGGGTCGAATCCGTCCTCGGCGTAGATGCCGCCGCTGGAGTCCGAGGCCGCGACGACGGTGGCGCCCATCTCCTCGACGAGTTTCGCCGAGATCCAGCCCGCGTTCCCGTAGCCCTGGACGGCGACGGTCGCCTCGGAGATGTCCTTCCCGAGGTACTCGAAGGCCTCGCGCGCGGCGATGACCGTCGAGCGGCCGGTCGCCTCGACGCGACCTTCCGAACCGCCACTGGAGATGTCCTTGCCGGTTATGACGCCGGGTTCGGTCGTGTCCTCCAGGGTCTCGTAGGTGTCTTTGATCCAGTTCATCTCGCGCTGACCGGTGTTGACGTCCGGCGCGGGGATGTCGCGGTCCTCGCCGATGATCGGCGTGAGTTCCTTCGCGAACGAGCGCGTGATCCGTTCGAGTTCGTCCTCGGAGTAGTCGGCGGGGTCGATGACGATCCCGCCCTTGCCCCCGCCCAGCGGGATCCCCACGGTGGCGCACTTGTAGACCATCCAGCCCGAGAGGGCCTTGACCTCGTCGCGACTGACCTGCGGGTGATACCGGATACCGCCCTTGTAGGGGCCGCGGTCGCCGTTGAACTGCGAGCGGAACGCCCGGAAGACCTCGATCGAACCGTCGTCCAGCTCGACTGCGAGGTTCGTCTCCAGGATCCGCTCGGGGTTTTTCAGTCGCTCCAGGCGCCCCTCGTCGACGTCGAGGTGTACTGCGGCGTCGTCTATCTGTTCCTGTAAGCTCTCGAAGGGATTGACGTCGTCGCCCATGTCTGGACGGGCGTGTGCTTCTCGTAAAAATAAATCGGAATCTTCCAGCTATCACGCGCCCCTATTCTGAATCATTATACAGGAAGGGGATGGATACTGTATTAGGTATTAAGACGCATATGTACTCCCGGACAGAGAGGGGTGAGACCACCGTTTCGGGTCGAAATCGCCAGACGTCAGCCGATCGTATGCCCCGAGTCTGACGGCGTTTTATGACTCCCCACGCGCCAGTCGGTGGTGCCGTTGGCGCGGTACGGTCACACGCTCCCGTTCCCCGCCTCCGGCGAAACCAACCCATCCTATCCTTTCCGTTCGCTCCGCACTCGATAGTCCCGACCCGCTCACTCGGTCGGCGGTCCGCCTGTCACGGGTTCCAGTCCGAGTTCCAGTCGCGCACCGTCGACCGTCCACCTGCGAGTGTCGGCGGGCGGGTCGGCGAGGAACGCGGTCACGCGCACCGCTTCGCACAGTTCGTCCCGGTGTTCGTCGACAGCCGCCCGTAGATCGGGGTCGTCGGTGTCGACCCAGAGTCGGACGTGCTCGTCCACGTCGAGATCGAGGTCGGCTCGCAGTTCCTGGGCGCGCCGGACGACGTCGCGGGCGAGTCCCTGCCGCCGTAACGCGGGGGTGAGCGTCCCGTCGACGTGGACAGTCCCGCGCTCGAAGTCGGCGCTCGTCACCGGCTCCGGGGTGCGTTCGACGACGTCGACGTGGTCGGCCGTCACCGCGTACTCGCTCCCGTCGACGGTGACGGCGAGTGGGAGTTCGTCGGCTGGTCGGCCGGTCACCGCGTCGGCGACGGCCTCGGCGTCGGCCCCCACGGCCGGTCCCAGCGCCGCCATGTCGGGGTCGAGGACGCGCTCGCGCTCGGCGTAGGTCTCGACGACGCGCACCGACTCGGCGTTGACGCGCCCGGCGAAGAGGTCGGAGTGGCTCGCGAGCGCGTCCCGCACCGTGGAGTCGGTCGTCTCGACGACCACCTCGGCGACGGGCCAGCGACCCTTGCGTCCGAGCTCCTGACGGGCGGTCGCGACGCTCCCCTCGACCTCGCGGAGTGCGGCGACTTCCGCGAGCAGGTCGGGGTCAGCAGGCAGGCCGAGCGCGTCGGGTTCCGGCCAGTCGGCGGCGTGGACCGTCGGTCCGTCCCCGTCGAGCGCGCCGTGGAGTCGCTCTGCCAGGTGCGGGACGAACGGCGCGAGCAACCTGACACAGGCGTGCAGGACCGTCCCGAGCGCGTCGTAGGCGGCGAGTCTGTCGCCGGCCGCGTCGTTCCCGTCGGCAGCGTCCGGACCACCCGTCGCCCACACGCGGTCCCGGACGGTCTGTACGTAGAACCGGGAGACGTCGTCGACGAGGAAGTCGAGAACGGCGTCCAGCGCCTCGTTCGGTGCGCGGTTCTCGAACGCGGCCGTAGCCACCTCCACGACCTCGCGGAGGCGTGCGAGTACCCACCGGTCGAGGACGGCCGCCGGGTTCTCGTCGGCATCTCCCGTGACAGCACCGCTCGCGACGGCGGTTTCCACCCGCTCGACGAGTGTGAGCGCGAGCGTCGGGCGGTAGTCGTCCTCGGCCATGAACAGCGTGGCGAAGCGGACGACGTTCCAGACGACGTCGAGGTCGCGCTGGATCTCCTCGACGCCCTGGAGGTCGCTCGTCAGCGAGACGTCCTGGCCGTGTTGCTCGTGGCCGAGCAGGTGCGCCCGGAGCGCGTCGCGGCCGTACTGGTCGACCACGTCCGGCGGACGGACGACGTGGCCCCGCGATTTGGACATGGGTTCACCGTCCAGTAGCGCCCAGCCGTGCATCAGGACCTCCTCGTAGGGGGCACGGCCGGCGAACGCGACTCCCAGCACGAGTTGCATGAGGAACCAGCCCCGGGTCTGGTCGTTGCCCTCCACGACGAGGTCGGCGGGCCACTCGTCGGGGGTGGGATTCGCACCTGGTGACTCCCCGAGGCTGGCCCACGACGCGACCGCCGAATCGAACCAGACGTCGAGGACGTCGTCGACCCGTTCGGCGTCGCCGCCGCAGTCCGGGCAGGTGACCGTCACCTCGTCGACGGCCGGGCGATGGGGGTCCTCGAGAGGGTCGTCCAGGCCCGCGCGCTCGGCCAGTTCCGCGCGCGAGTCGACGACGACGTCGCGGCCGCAGTCGGCACAGACCCACACCGGGAGGGGACTCCCCCAGTAGCGCTGCCGGGAGACGTTCCAGTCCGGGGCGTTCTCGACGGTGTTGCGGAAGCGGCCGTCCCGCGCGTCCGCAGGGTACCACGTGGTCGCTTCGAGTGCGTCGAGCATGGCGTCTTTCAGCTCGGTCGTCAGGACGAGGAACTGCTCGGCGGCGCGGTAGACGACGTCCGTGTCACACCGCGGGCACTGCGGGTACTCGTGGACGTACTGCTCGGTACCGAGGAGCGCGCCCGCCGCCCGCAACGCCTCCGAGACGGCCGTGCGACCCTCGCCGTGGACGCGCTGGCCTGCGAAGGGGCCGGCCGCGTCGGTGAATCGGCCGTCGAGGTCGACGGGGGCGAACGACGGGAGACCGAGGTCGCGCCCGCGCTCGAAGTCCTCGTGGCCAAAGCCCGGCGCGGAGTGGACGAGTCCCGTGCCGTCACCGCTCGTCTCGACGTAGTCGGCGTGGGCGACCGAACCCCTGGGTGTCGGACGGTCCGGCAGACGGTCGGCCAGCGGGTGGTCGTAGCTCCGACCCACGAGATCAGCGCCCGGGAGCGTGCGGTCGACGGTCCAGTCGTCGGGCTCGAAACCGAGCGCGGTCGTCACCGCGTCGACGCGCTCGCTGGCGACGTAGAGCGGCGACCGGAGTGCGGTCTGGTCGTCGGGTACTGTTTCGGTCGAATCACTGTCGACCGTCACGGCGGCGTACTCGGCGGACTCGTCGACGGCGACGAACTGGTTGCCGACGAGCGTCCAGGGCGTGGTCGTCCACGCGACGAGCGTGCCGGGCCCTTCCGCGTGCCGGTCGGGTCCTTCCGCGTGTCGGTCGGTGTCGGCGTCGCCCTCGTCGTCGGTCAGCGGGAACCCGACGTAGACGGCGTCGACGGTGCGCTCGTCGTATTCGAGTCGGGAGTCGGAGACGGCCGTCTCACAGCGCGGACAGGTGTTGACGACGCGCTCGCCGCGCTCGACCAGTCCTTCCTCGTAGAGTGTCGCGAAGGCGTCCCAGACGGTGTCGACGTACTCGGGGTCCATCGTCACGTAGGGGTCGTCCCAGTCCATCCAGACGCCGAGGTCGCGAAACTCCTCGGTCATCGCCGCGCACTGCTGGGCGGCGTATTCCCGACACTCGGCGGTGAATCGGTCCACACCGTAGACCTCCACGTCGTCTTTGGCCGCGAAATCGTGACGGCTCTCGACGCGCACCTCGACGGGGAGGCCGTGGACGTCGTAGCCGGGACGGGCGCGGACGTTCCGGCCGTACATCCGGTGATAGCGCAGGAGGCAGTCTTTCAGTATCTTGCCCCAGGCGTTGCCGACGTGCATCGCCCCGCTCGTGAACGGCGGGCCGTCGAGGAAGTAGAAGGGGTCGCCGTCGGCACGTGCCCGCGTTACGTACTCGTAGACGGGACTCGTCGCACCCGCGACCGGGTCGTCCGGGTCACCCGTCTCTCCTTCGGTGCCCCCGTAGGTATCCGGGTCGTCCCAGTGGTTTCTCGCGTGCTGTTCGACTGCGGTCGGGTCGTAGTGGTCCGGGAGTCGGTCTGGCATCGTTTAGATGCGTCTCTCGGTGGTGTTCGGCGTACGATACCGGGCGAGTGTGCCCGGCGTACGATACCGGGCGAGTGTGCCCGTCGGGTCGGCGCCCACGGCACGAGAGAGCCGCTCCGGACCCCGTCACTGGTCGGTCCGAGAGAAACCGACATGAGACGGCTGGACCACCGGTCGGTTCGGTATCAGTGTCGGTGGTCAGTCCGGGAGGACCGTCGTGCCCTGAGAAACGTTGTGACTCATGCCCCTGCCGGGGCGATGATGGCGACCGCGGCGGGCACGAGGTGCCGCGTCATACTCGAGTGATACGTGTCGTCGTACAAATCGGTTTCGCTCGCGAACCGACCAGCGGGGTGGATCGCGTTCCTCGACGCTCGCTATGTCCAGTCGACGAACGGTCCAGAGAGCTATTCGGCGGGAGCGTCGTCGTCTCCGTTTTCCCCGGCACTCAACCCGTCGTCGTCCGGCCGGTCGAGCGCCCGGGGAGCGTCGTGATACGTGGAGTAGCCGTCGAACCAGCGGGCGATACGCTCGATTCGGTCGACGACGTGGCCCGGCTCACCCGACCGCGAGAGTTCGTGACCCTCACGGGGGTAGCGTACCATCCGGGTGTCGACGCCGTGTTTGCACAGCCCGCGGTGGAATAGCTCGGCGGTGTTAGCGGGCGTCCGGTAGTCGTCGTCGCTGTGGAGCACCAGCGTTGGCGTTCGCACCCTGTCACAGCAGGCGACGGGCGAGGCGTCCCAGAGTCCCCCGGGGTCCTCCCACGGCGTGACGCCGAAGTCGTCCTCGACGAGACGGTAGGCGGCGTCGGTCGACCCGTAGAACCCCGTGAGGTCGTAGACGCCGCGCTGGGCGACCGCCGCCGTGAACTCGTCGGTGTGGCCGACCAGCCACGCGGTCATGAAGCCGCCGAACGAGCCACCGGTGAGAAAGAGCCGGTCGCCGTCGACGTCCGCCCGTTCGGCGACGGTGTCGACGCCAGCGAGGACGTCCGCCGTCGTGACTGGTCCCCAGCTGTCCTCGATGGCGGCGGCGAAGTCGGCGCCGTAGCCGGTCGACCCTCGTGGGTTACACCAGAAGACGGCGTAGCCCCGCGCCGCGAGCGTCTGGAACTCGTGCCACATCGTCCCCGCCGTCGACCACATCGCGTGTGGCCCGCCGTGGACCTCGACGGCCAGGGGGTACTGCCCCGTTTCGGGTTCGTCGTCGGACTCCGGGGGTGTGAGTAGCCATCCCTGGACGTCGCCCGTGACGTCGGCCGGTTCACCGGTCGCGGTCGTCGGTTCCGGCCCCGGATTCTCGCTGTCGAAACGGACCGGTTCGGGTCGAACCACCGCCCGCTCGTCGAGGTACGTCTCGTTGAGGTGGGTCAACCGTCGAAGGCCGGTGTCGGCATCGTCCCCGTCGTTGCGCTGGCCGTCAGTCGTCACGAACACGTCGCCGGGGTAGTCCCAGTCACTCTGGACGACGGCGGCGCCCGCACCGGTGACGTGTGCGCCGCTGACGTGGGCGGCGTCGACGACGCGCTCGGGCCCCTCGCCACTCTCGTCGCCCTCACTTGCCCGTTCGTCGTCCCACGGGAGTCGCCACACCGGGACGACCCCGTGGTCGGGTGTCGCGGCGTAGAGGTGCTCCTCGTCGGGACCCCACTGTGGGGAGACGTCAGCGTCCAGCGTCCGGTCGAGCGACGCGGTCGGCGTCGTCACTCGCTCGCTCGTGCGGTCGTACACGTTCAGTTCGGACGGTTCGAGCGTCGAGCGGTCGGGGTCGTTGTAGACGTGAGCGACGCGGCCGTCGGTCGTCGCCGCCAGTCGAGCCGCCCAGCCTGTCGTCCGGTGGAGCGACTCGACGTCGTCCGATTCGATGTCGTGCGCCAGGATCTCGTACTCGATGGAGTCGTCGGGGTCGTCGCCGACGCGCTCGGCGTAGTACAGCGTCCCGGCGTCGCCCCACGCCGGGCTCTCGAAGTCGGCGTCGCCGTCGGTCAGTCGGTGTATCTCGTCCTCACTGTTCCCGTCCCCGCCGGTCTCGTCTGTTCCCGCCGTGTCGTCACCCAGGTCGACGACGTAGACGTGCGAGCGTTTCCGGTCGACGTACCGCTGTGCGGAGCGATAGACCGTCCGGTCGACGACGCGCGGGTCGGGGTCTTCGGGTTCGAACTCCTCCGGGACGTCGAGGTCGCGCTCCTGTTCGCGGTCCTCGGCGCTTGCCTGCTGGCAGAAGACGATCCGTTCGCCGTCGGGCGACCAGGCGATATCCGAGACGCCGCCAGCCACGTTCGTCACTTGCCGGGCTTCGCCGCCCCCGGTCGGCAGCACCCACAGTTGCGGGCGGTCGTCGTCGGCACCCCGCGTCGAGACGAACGCGAGGCGGTCACCCGAGGGGCTCCAGCGCGGTTCGCTGTCCTCGCCCTCGGCGACGGTGAATCGGCGAGGGTCGCCACCCTCGGTCGAAACCACGTACACGGTCGACTCGTAGCTCTCGTCGTCGCTCGGGACCGACCGGACGAACGCGACGCGGTCGCCGTCGGGGGAGAGCCGCGGGTCCGACGGGAGCGCGAGGTCGTGGTAGTCCGCCGCTTCGATCGGTTGCACACTCACTGGTGGAGTCGCTGTGGCTTAGGCGCTGGGTCAGCGTCGTGTCACGTCGGCGGTCGCTATCGCCGGTCTGTCGGCGTCACGATTTCTCTGCTTCGGGATTCACGGTGTCGAGGCCGTGTTGTTTCGCGGTAGACACGAGGTCGGAATCTGCACAGACGAAGACCGGGGCCTCTTCGTAGGTCGAGAGCGAGAGGGCAGCAGATAACTGTAAACTGTCCAGTGTTCGAAGATCATGCGCGGTCACCAGTTCGAACGAGAACTGTGTCAACGACTCGTCGAGCGGAATGATCATGAAGTCGTCGAGTGCCTCCCGAAAGAACTCCCCCAGAAGCGCGTTCGTATCGCTCTCGGTGATCTCGTCGCGGTTGTATTTCCGCCGAAAGGTAGACGTCGTTTCGATCACAGACAGGGAACTGATCGCGGTCGGCATCTCGGATGAGACCAATCTGTCGACTGTCTCAGTACCGGGTTCGTCGTAGTACCGCTTGACTAGCGCCGACGTGTCGAGAAAATAGAAAGCCATTCGCTACCCCTCAGACTCGTTCGTCACGGTCGTCAACGACGATGTCCGAGAGGTCTTTCTCCCCGGAGACTCGTCGGCGGAGTGACTCGAGATCAGTCGGTTCGTCGTGGTCCGAGAGGAACGCTCGCATCTGCTCGCGGAGCGGGTGAGTCTTCGACTTGTTCAGGAGTTGTTCGGCACGAAACTCCTGGTCGTCGTCGACATCGCTCATACACGAACGTAGAACCGCCACGCCATAAATCAGTTGGCGTAGGTCACCGGATGTCGTTCGTCAAATCGGTCGCCTTCGGCCAGAGCACGTCCCGGGTCACCGATACAATCGAGAAGCCCCACAGGAACGCGAGGGCGAACTACGGGACGGTCTGGCGGAGTTCCGTCGGGATAAGTATCCAGCACAACACCGCCACGATACCGGTCGAGACGAACGCGGTGACCGTCGTGCGAACGTCGTTCCCGACCCGTACCTGGAGTCGGTCCAGCGCGAACGACGCCACGACGCCAGCGAGGACGCCGACGGTGACCGCGGCGATCGTCGCGTCCATCGAGACGACGTTCCGGATCTCCTCGGGGACCAGCAGGAACGACGTCAGCAGCACTGTGAGGAGGAGTGCTCGGAGGGAGCGTGACCGTTGCTCCGCGTCGACCGATTCGGGGTTCTGAGGGACCAACTCAGCCATACTGCTCCGTAGTGACTCGGTCGTGATATGACTTCAGTCAGCGTCTCTTTTCAGCGTGTCGTCGCAACGCTCACCCGAGCACCTGTCCACAGCGATTCAGGGACAGAAGACGACCGTCGCGTCCTCGAACGTCGGGACCTCCATCGGGTCACGGAAGTTCCCACCGAGCGCCACGCGCCTGACCTGCTCCGTGGACACGAGATACCAGGTCGCGAACTCGTCGTCGTAGTAGGGCACCGGCGTCGGTGTACTCGTCGCGCCGCTGGCTGCGGTGAACGTCGGAGGCTCGGAGCGAATCGAACCGTCGACCGCGACGGCGAAGCCACAGTCGAGGGACTCGGTTTTCGCTGACCCCGCACGCAACGAGAGGGACGCCGTCTCTCTGGCCCCGGCGTTGGCGACGAAGTCGTTTCGTCTGAACGCCTTCTCGAACGCCACGGCGAACGACTCGGCCGCTTCGGCCGTGACGGAGTCCGGGACGTCGGGGTAGTCGGTGGGCTCGGCGCCGCCGCTCGTCGGCTCGTCCGGCCCCGGGATCGCTATCGATTCGCACGGCTCGTCCCTGCACGCTGGAGTCTCCGTGGCGGACGCTGTGCCAGCCTCCATCGGTTCCTCGCCAGTGAAATTTCCGGACGTACAGCCGCTGGCACCGACTGACAGTGCGATCGCACCGCTCGCGAGAAATCGCCGCCGTGTCCGAGCGGACATACTATGTCGTCGAAATGTCAGTATATGTGTCTTGTGCCGACGTCCTGGCGAAGCAGTGAGTTCGACGAGTGGCTTCCGAGCGGACGAAACTCCACAGCAGGCGGTAGCTATTCGGCCCGTCTGGACGAAGAGCCTGCCGTGCAGGACCCACGGACCGCCGTCACGGGGCCGGTGTCGTCACGCCGGGCGCTCCTCGCCGTGTTCGTCATCGTCTTCATCGACCTGCTCGGCTTCGGGATCGTCATCCCGATACTCCCCTTCTACGTCCGCGATCTCGGCGGCAGCGACGTCGTCTACGGCCTGCTCGCGGCCTCCTACTCGCTGATGCAGTTTCTCTCCGCGCCGGTGCTCGGCGGGATCTCCGACTCGCGGGGGCGCCGCCCCGTGTTGATGGTCACGCTCCTGGGCAACGCCGTCGCGTGGACGGTCTTCGGCCTCGGCGGGGAAGCCGAGGTGCTGTTCGGGACCGCCGGCGCGCTCGGGACGCTGTTCGCGGCGCGGATGCTCGCCGGCGCGATGGGCGGCAACCTCGCCACCGCGCAGGCGTACATCGCCGACGTGACGCCCGTCGAACGCCGCGCGGGCGCGCTCGGACTCGTCGGGGCCGCCTTCGGGCTGGGCTTCGTCTTCGGGCCCGCGCTCGGTTCGGTCCTGGCGAGCGACGGCGTCGTGAGCGTGGCCGGGAACGTCTTCCCGTCGTTCGTGCCCGCGACGCGCTTCTCGCTGCCGAGTTTCGGTGCGGCGGCGTTCAGCCTGCTCGCGTTCGGGGCGACGTGGGCGTTCCTGCCCGAACCCGAACGCAAGGCCGGACCGGCGCGGCGACCCCGGATCGTCGGTCAGTTCGTCGACGCGGCCCGCGACGCCACACTCCGGCCGCTCGTGCTGGCCTTTCTCGTCGCCTCCATCGCCTTCTCGGGTATCCAGATCGCCTTCATCCCCTACGTCGCTGACGTCTACGGCTACGACGCGGCCCAGGCCGGCCTCCTGTTGACCTACGTCGGCGCGCTCGGCGTCCTCAACCAGGGCGTCCTCGTCGGGCGACTCGCACGCCGGATCTCGGGGAAACAGATGGCACTCCTGGGCGCCGGGCTGCTCGTCGTCGCGCTCACGGCGTTCCCGTTCTCGCCGGAGATCGGTCGCTTCCTGCTCGGGGAGTTCACGCTCGCGGGTCTCCGGGCCCGGGTGCTGGCCCTGCTGGGGGCGCTCACGCTGCTGTCGGCGGGCAACAGCTTCCTCAACGTCGCGCTCACGACGCTCGTCTCGACGGCGGCGTCGGCCGAGTCACAGGGGTCGGCCTTCGGCGTCACGCAGGGTGCGGGGAGTCTCGGACGGACCGTCGGGCCGCCGTTCATGACTGCCCTCTACGCGTTCGTCGTCTACTGGTCGCCGTTCGTCGTCGGCGCCGTCCTGACAGTGGGGATCGTCGCGCTCCTGACGACGCTCCGGGTCGGGGTCGCCGACGACGGGACTGTGAGTGAGTGAACGGCGGTCTCACGACGGCCCTCACCTCGCTGGTCGGGCGATGGACTTGTCACGCTCGGGTCCGTGGACGGGAGTATGAGCTGGTCCGCTGCGGACGTTCCAGACCAGACGGGCAAGAACATCGTGATCACGGGCGCGAACAGCGGGCTCGGCTATCAGGCGGCCGGCGTCCTGGCGAAACAGGGCGCGACGGTCGTGATGGCCTGTCGCTCGGTCGAGCGCGGCGAGTCGGCCGCGGACAAACTCCGCGAGCAGATCACCGACACCGACCCCGACTTCGACGTCCGAGAGTGTGACCTGGCGTCGCTGGACTCGGTCGAAGCGTTCGCCGAAGACCTGCGAGAGGGCTACGACGAACTCCACGCGCTCTGTAACAACGCGGGCGTGATGGCGATCCCCCGGAGCGAGACAGCGGACGGCTTCGAGACGCAGTTCGGCGTCAACCACCACGGGCACTTCGCGCTGACGGGTCACCTGCTGGAGACGCTGGTGGCGACGCCGGGCGAGACGCGGGTCGTCACTCACTCCAGCGGCGTCCACGAGAACGGCGAGATCGACTTCGACGACCTGCACCACGAGGAGTCGTACGGCAAGTGGGAGGCCTACGGGCAGTCGAAACTCGCGAACGTCCTCTTCGCCTACGAGCTCCAGCGCAGACTCGGTGAGGCAGGCATCGAAGACACTCTCTCGGTCGCCTGTCACCCCGGCTACGCCGACACGGGACTCCAGGCCCGCGGGCCGGAACAGGAGGGGTCGACGCTCAGGCTGTACGCGATGAAAGCCGCGAACGCGATATTCGCACAGTCGGCCAAACAGGGAGCGCTCCCGCTGTTGTACGCCGCGACGGCCGAGGATATCACGGGGGGCGAGTACGTCGGCCCCGGTGGACTGATGAACATGCGCGGTTCACCGACGAAACAGCAATCGAGCGACAGCTCCTACGACGAAGACCTCGCCGACCGGTTGTGGGTTGTCTCCGAGGACGAGACCGGCGTCGAGTACGACTTCGCGGCGCTTGCCGGCTCCGTCACGGCCTGAGCGGGCCCAGCCCGAACGGTTGCTGACAGCGCGTTCGTGAAGTACCTCGAAGACACGCCCCGAGGCACTCGCCCTGCTCAGCCTGTAGAAGGGGTCGTCCTGCTCAGCCTGTAGAAGGGGTTGCCCTGCTCAGCCTGTAGAAGGGGTCGTCCTGCTCGGTCAGAACCACTCGCGGGCGGGCGGCACGACTCCGAGCGACGAGGCGGCGAGGTAGAACCCGAAGGCGATGGCCAGTACCCCGAAGGTGATGCTCACAGGAGTCTGTGACTGAACGATCGCCGTGCCGCCGGCCCACACGGCCACGAAGGCGATGCCGAGGAGCATGAGCGTCCCGAGTACGCCGAGGATGGCGTCCTCGACGGCGTCCCGGACGACCACGTACATGGCGGCCTCGTCGAAACCAGGGTCGACGCCGCCGTCGCCGACCGGGCGGTCCGCGACCGGGGAGTCGCTGTCCGAGTCGGGGACGGCGGATCCGTCGTCGTCGTCGTCGGATGGGGGCGTGGTCATACCACCACTTGTACGCAGGGCTACAGAAAACTGTCGCTCCGGCTGGCTCCGAACGGTATCTGAACGACCGGGGCAGTCACATCCAGAGCAGTTGCGCGTGCCGCGTGCCGTCGATGTCGAGGACGTTGGCCTCGTCGACGAAGCCGTGTTCGATGGCGAGCGCGACCGATTCGGTGCCGACGAGGTTCGCGGTGGCACAGCGGGCGAGGCTGTCGACGACCTCGTCTTCGGTGGCCGCCTCGCCGTCGTAGAACTCCGGATCGACGGTCAGGGTGACGTCGCCGTTCTCGAAGGTTTCCCCGAGTACCTCGGGGTCACAGACCGAGACCAGCAGCCCCTCGTTCGTGTCGCGCTCGTTGAGCAGCATCTATTCGAGCATCTCTGCCTCGGCCTCCTGGCGGAGTTCGTCGGCCTCCTCGGCGAGTTCCTCGGCGCGGTCGTACTCGCCGAGTTCCTCCAGTGCGCGGGCTTTCTCCTCGATGACCTCCGCGTTCCGGAACCCGAGGCGGATGGCGTTGTCGAAGGCGTTGCGGGCGTCCTCGGCGAGGCCCCGTTCCAGGAGGAAGAACCCGCGGTTGTACCAGCCCTGGGCGAACCGGGGGTCGACCTCGACGGCGCGTTCGGCGTGTTCGAGCGCCTGCTCGGT